>Ga0255341_1000161_pt1 | contig 123152 bp, 92 predicted proteins | sample wastewater_treat_8_FD_192418 | JGI IMG/M metagenome (GOLD analysis project Ga0255341, IMG submission 192418) | Wastewater microbial communities from Lulu Island WWTP, Vancouver, Canada - plant12 | ecosystem: Engineered > WWTP > Wastewater > Unclassified | place: Canada: Vancouver, British... | reverse complement strand
ATACTTTCTATTCCCAACCTTTAACTTTCTTTAACTTTAATAGCCTCTTTTACAGAATGATTAATTAATATACCCTGGAGGCAATTTAACACTTATTTATAAGAATGTTAAGATTCAGTTAATTATACAAAAAAATTTCTTTTTAAGAAAAACAGCTGATATTTTTGTAAAGGATTTGGCATGGAATTTGGATAACATAATATAGAGGTTTTTTCATAGGTTAGATTAGTTTTAGGGTTATGAAAATGGGGCTGACGATCGTCAGCCTCTTCTTTTTATTATTAAGCCGTTATCTTAAAGATCCGGCAGGAAGTGATTAATCTTATTTTTTACAGAAGGTAGTTATACTGTGTAATTCAGGTTCTGTTTTTCCAAAAAAAATGATTACAACAATTCAGCATGCTATGTTATCCAGGTTTTTATCTTTTATTGATCCAGGATCAAGTTTAAATACAGCGGTGATACATTCAATTTCTTTTAAAAGAAAGTTGAAGCGGTTAATATCGTCTTCATTTTCAGCATTACATATTTTTAAGATGTAGTCAATGTTTACAAGTTTCTTTACCAGGTAGTTTTTACCCGACCTGTTTGAAAACAGGTCGAATGTCATATGAAGTGACGAGTTATCGGAAAACCTGCTGAAAGAAATTCTTTCCACTGATTTATTTTCAGTGATAACAGGCATTACATTTCTGAGTTTTATCTTAAGTTTTTTGTTTACAGCAAGAGACAGCTTATAATCTGGTTCTGCAGAGACGATTCCGAATAGCACAAACTTATTTTCCTGATTTATTTTCAGACGGACCCTCTTTATTTTTGGGCTTGCTTTCATTTACGGGAAACTTCAACTAAGTAAAGATAACAAAAAAGTATCTCTTATACAATATTGCCATTCCCATTTGTGATTCGTTTCCAGGCCATTCCTGAAGCTTCCTGTTCTGCTTCTTTCTTTGACCGGCCCTGGCCTGTGCCATACTTTTCCCTGTTTATGAAAAGTGTTGAAGAGAATAGTGATTTCTTATTGTCGAAATCATATTCCTCCTTGTATGTGAAAATAAGGTTGGCCTTATTTTTCTGGACCCACTCAAAAATGATGCTTTTGTAGTCGGTATTTGTTTTTACGATACTTTCGAGATCGAGATATTTCCGAAGGACATTATTGATAAACAATTTTTTTGTTTTCTTAAAGCCTTTATCAATGAAGACCGAACCAATAAGAGCCTCAAACGCATCTCCATACAGGTTCTTGCCGGAGTTGGATGAGTTTACATTACTTATGAGTATCTTGTTTATTCCCATCGACAGGGCAAGTTGATTAAGGATATCCCTGTTGACTATTCTGGAGCGTATTTTTGTCATAAAGCCTTCGGAGGCATCGGGGAATTCTTCGAAAAGGTAATCGGAAAGAATGGCATCGAGTACCGCATCACCGAGATATTCAAGCCGTTCATTATTGATTTTTTTACCATCGGGAAGCTTAAATGAAGCCGAACGATGAATAAAAGCTATTTCATATAGTCTTAGATTTCCGGGTTTGAAGCCAAGGATCTTTTTTAAGCGGGACCCGAACTCCCGTTTGTCAAGTAAATATGTGCCATTAAATCTATGCTGTAAGAATGACACTAAGTTTCTGCTTTTTTTATTACAACAGAGGCATTATGACCTCCGAACCCGAAAGTATTGCTTATGGCAACATTCACCTTCCTTTTCTGTGCTTTATTTATTGTCAGGTTAAGTTTCGGATTAATTTCAGGATCGGGGATCCTGAAATTAATTGTAGGCGGTATTGTGTCTCTGACTAATGAAAAAATGACAGCAATGGCTTCTATTGCACCTGCAGCTCCAAGAAGATGGCCAGTCATTGATTTGGTAGAACTAATGTTAAGATTGAATGCATGTTCTCCGAAAACGTCTATAATAGCTTTGGCTTCAGCAATATCTCCGAGGGATGTTGAAGTGCCGTGGACATTAATATAGTCGATAGCTTCGGGCTGCAGACCTGCATCCTCGATTGCAAGTTTCATAACATTTCCGGCACCCAGGCCTTCGGGATGCGGTGCTGTCAGGTGATAGGCATCAGCAGTCATTGCAGCTCCAATGAGTTCAGCGTATATTTTTGCACCTCTGGCTTTTGCATGCTCATACTCTTCAACTACAAGAGCTCCGGCTCCTTCTCCAAGAACAAAACCATCACGCGTTTTATCAAAAGGCCTTGAAGCAGTTTTATATTCGGCATTATTTGTTGAAAGGGCCTGCGTGGAATTGAATCCTCCAATTCCTGCTTCATTTATGCAAGCCTCCGAGCCTCCGGAAATAAAAACATCAGCTTTCCCCCAACGAATATAATTAATTGCATCTATAAGTGCATTTGTTGATGATGCACAAGCTGATACGGTGGCGAAGTTGGGACCTGTAAAGCCGTATTTGATGGAAATTATCCCGGCGGCGATGTCGACAATCATCTTGGGAATGAAAAACGGACTGAACCGGGGTGTTCCGTCGCCCAGAACGTGTTGTTTTATTAAATCATAAAAGGTATTCAGGCCTCCTATACCTGAACCCCATATGACACCAATCCGGGCCTTATCTTCTTTTTCAATATCAAGCCCGGAATCTTTTATTGCTTCATCTGCAACAATCAGTGCATACTGAGAGAACAGATCAAGCTTATTTGCTTCTTTCCTGTCAAAGAAATCAGCAGAGTTGTAGCCCTTTAATTCACATGCAAATTTGGTCTTGAACTTCTCAGTATTAAACCGGGAGATCATTACCGCCCCGCTTAATCCCTTTTCAAGCCCTTCCCAATAATCATGCAAATTATTACCTATGGGAGTCAATGCTCCGAGGCCGGTAACTACAACTCTTCTCATCAAAGGGATTATTAGCTATGCAAATCTATTTTGCATTTTCCTCAATGTACTTGATAGCATCACCAACGGTGCTTATGGTTTCTGCCTGATCATCAGGAATACCAATATTAAATTCCTTTTCAAATTCCATGATCAGCTCAACAGTATCAAGAGAATCTGCACCAAGATCATTTGTAAAACTGGCTTCAGGGGTAACTTCTGATTCGTCTACTCCAAGCTTATCAACAATAATCTCTTTTACTCTTGTGGCAATGTCTGACATAATGATAAAATTTAATTAATAATAATTTTAAGATGATGCAAAGAAATATATTTGTAGTTTATTTTTCAAATGATTTCCTGTTTTTTATTGAATAGATAAAATAATAAATTGATTTTGAGATAAATATATAAATTTTTCAAATTCTCAAATATATTTTCTAAAATACTAATTGCTTTATAATGAAAAACATAGCGATATTTGCATCAGGATCAGGCACGAATGCTGAAAATATAATTAAATATTTTTCGAACAGAAAAACAGCGAAAGTAGTACTTGTCCTTTCAAATCATCGTGAAGCCTATGTACTTAAAAGGGCTGCAAATAATAACGTAAATTCATTTTTTTTCGACCGTAATGACTTTTATAATACCCGGCACGTTCTTGACGCACTCCTTTCGAATGATATTGATTTTGTAGTTCTGGCTGGTTTTCTTTGGCTTATTCCCGATAATATTCTGGAAGAATATAAGGGTAGAATAATTAATATTCACCCCGCATTGTTGCCCAAATATGGAGGCAAAGGGTTTTACGGCGACAAAGTGCATAAGGCTGTTATAGCTGATGGCGAAAAAGAATCGGGGATTACGATACATCATGTTAACAGGAACTATGATGAAGGAGATATAATTTTTCAGGCAAAATGCAAAGTCGATCCCTCAGATACATACGAATCACTTGCAGCAAAGATCCATATTTTAGAATATGAGCATTTTCCGAGGGTTATTGAGACTATGATATCCGATCTTTAAGTAATATCAGAAAGTATCAAGGAGGCTTAATACAACAAGTTTATTCTTTTTGAAGCGCTCCATATTTTCCTCTGAAACAGGTTTTACGGGAGGTGCTTCTACCTTCAGGGGATCTACCGGTGAGCCGTTCATATAAAACCTGAAATCGAGATGAGGCCCGGTTGACAATCCGCTGCTTCCCACATAGCCTATGACATCACCCTGTTTTACAAACGTACCGGGAGCGATACCTTCGGCGTAGCGGCTTAAATGCAGGTAGGCTGTTGAATAAACACTGTTGTGTACAATTCTGACCATTCTGCCTGATTCGCCGTCTGAACGCATCTCGCTAACTTTCCCGTCTCCGACTGTATAAACCGGTGTTCCTACAGGGGCTGCATAATCGACACCATAATGTGGTCTTCTGATCCTTAATATAGGGTGTAACCTTGATCCTGAAAAACGGGATGTTATCCGGGAGAATCTCAGGGGAGCCTTCAGGAATGCTTTCTGCAGGCTGTTACCATCTGTATCAAAATAAGTTTCGGTACTATCCTGAATGAAAGGTATGGCAGTTATTTTTTTACCTGCCCATGTAAATTCGGCACCATAGATTCTGCCAATACCAAATGATTCACCATCTATTAACAACTCTTCATAGATTGCCTTGTATGAATCGCCTTTCTGCAGTCCAAAAAAATCAACTGTCCAGGCAAAAATTTCAGATAATTCTATTGCAAGAGAAGGGTGTTGATCAGCCGCAATCATAGATTCCCAGAGGGATGTCTCGATCGTTCCGCTGGAATATCTTATTATTCCGTTTATTTCTTTCTTATATGGGGTTATGTTAAGTGAATCATTGAAACTGAAGATATAGCATGTGGCAGGATCATGTTCATAGATCATATATCTTGCCCTTCCAAGCGAGTCGTTTTCACATAGCAGAGTATAATGATTTCCGGATCTTAATTTTCTTACATCAAAGACAGTATCGGAATTTCTTAGTACCTGCTCAAGTTCCTGAAGTGGCACGCCATATTCAGAAAGCAATTCTGAGAGAAATCTGTTACGTTTAATATACCCGGTTATTATGTTAAAAGAATCAGCCGGAATGCCGAATACAAGAACAGGCTCCCTGGTTTCGGTATAGGTGAGCGTGTCAGGTAACGGCAAAAGGGGTTCGGGCGTTTCTTTATTGGAGTGGCTGCAGGAAAATAACAGTATAATTATTGTCAGCAGAAATATTATTTTTCCTGAATAATTCATCAACAGCTCTGATTAGTTCTTTATCACTATATTGATTATCCGGTTCGGAACTACGATCAGATTGGTTAGGGTTCCTGTTGCCAGCCATTTCTTCGCCCTTTCATCATTGAGTACTATATTCCTGATTTCATCTTTCTCCATAGATACGGGCAATTCTATTTTAAACCTCAGTTTACCGTTAACGGAAACAGGGTATTCGAAAGTGTCCTCTTTCAGGTACTCTTCATTCACTTCAGGCCAGGGTTCGTATGCAATTGAATTTTCATTGCCATTGATATTCCACAGTTCTTCAGCAAGATGCGGAGCAAAAGGAGACAGGATTTTTATGAATGTATTTGCAGTTTCCCTTGTTACTTTTCCTTTTTTCATTGCAAGGTTAAGGAAGATCATCATTGCCGATATTGCAGTATTGAAACGGAGATTTTCAATGTCACTTTCGACCTTTTTGATCGCCTGATTCAGTCCTTTAAGGATATCCGGGCTTTCGGTTTCTTCAGTTATGTTCTTGTCAGTGGCAAAGAACCTGAATGTTCTTGCAAGGAAGTTGTAAACGCCCTTAACGCCTTTATCATCCCAGGGTTTAATGACGTCAAGGGGACCCATGAACATTTCATACAACCTCAGGGAATCAGCTCCATAGCGGGAGACAACATCGTCTGGATTTACAACATTTTTCAGGGATTTTGACATTTTTGCCACTATCTGCTTTAGTTCAGCTCCGTTCTCTTTACTGTAAAATTTACCATTCCGTTCTTCAACAAGATCGGCAGAGATTTTTGCTCCGGCTTCATTTTCATATGCAAATGCCAGTATCATTCCCTGATTAAAAAGTCTCTGATAAGGTTCGTCTGTTGAAACGATACCGAGATCAAACAGCACTTTATGCCAGAAACGGCTGTATAACAAGTGAAGGACAGCATGTTCCGCACCTCCTATATAAAGATCGACAGGCATCCAGTATTTTTCTTTCTGCGGGTCGAAGATCATGTCATCATTTTTCGGGTCGATGAATCTGAGATAGTACCAGCATGATCCAGCCCATTGGGGCATTGTATTTGTTTCCCGTCTGCCTTTTCTTCCACAACTGTCTGTTACAGTAAGCCATTCGGTGGCATTGGCCAGTGGTGATTCTCCGGATTCTCCCGGCAGGAATTTTTCAAGTTCCGGTAGTTCAAGCGGTAACTCATTCTCGTCAATGAGGGTTATTTCTCCATCTTCCCAGTGAATTACAGGGAAAGGTTCACCCCAGTATCTCTGCCGGCTGAACAGCCAGTCGCGAAGCTTATAATTCACTTTTGTTTTACCGATGTTGTTTTTTTCAAGCCATCCGGTAACTTTTTCAATACCGGCCTCTTTGTTCAGACCATTAATATCAAGCAGGGTTTCTTTATTTGCCGAATTAATGTATCTGCCATCTTCTGTCCAGCATTCCCTGCCAGTCAGTACTTTCTCTCTCTGGGTCTGGTCTTCCACGTCCGGGTCCATGATACATACTATCGGGAGATTAAATTTCTGTGCGAACTCAAAATCGCGGGTATCGTGAGCGGGTACAGCCATAATAGCACCTGTTCCGTAACCGGTAAGCACATAATCAGCAACCCATATTGGGATTTTCTTGTTATTGACCGGATTTATCGCATAACGGCCGGTAAATACTCCGGTTTTTTCATGGGCAAGGTCGGTACGGTCGAGATCCGATTTCAGCGAAGCAAGCTTTATATATTGTTTCACACCATCCCTGTGTTCATCAAGAGTAATAAGGTCAATGAGAGCATGTTCGGGTGCAATTACCATATAGGTTGCTCCGAAGAGGGTATCGGGCCGGGTTGTAAAGACAGTCAGTTTTTCATTCAACCCATCAATTGTAAAATCAACTTCTGCACCTGTTGACCGTCCGATCCAGTTTCGCTGCATTTCCTTTATACCTTCAGGCCAGTTGAGATTATCAATACCAGACAGAAGTCTTTCAGCATAAAGGGGTATCCTGAGCATCCATTGTTTCAGGTTCTTTTTTTCGACCCGGTTACCGCATTTCTCATGGGACCCGTCAAAGAGGACTTCTTCATTGGCGCAAACTATCCTGCAGTCAGGACACCACCACACCTGAGCGTTATCATAATAGGCAAGACGCTTTGAATCGATGTATTTCTTTATTCCTGTATTTCCGGAAAGCCTTATTTCTTCAGGAATCGGAAGTTCGGAAACAGGTCTTCCTTTCTGCAGTTTATCATCAAACCATGTATTATATAATCTTATAAAGATCCACTGGGTCCATTTGTAGTATTTCGGATCGGTAGTGTTAATTTCCCTGTCCCAGTCATAGCTCAGTCCAAGTTCCTTTATCTGTCTTCTGAAAGTGTCACAGTTGTTCTTTGTAGTTATGGAGGGGTGAGTTCCTGTCTGGATTGCATATTGTTCAGCCGGCAGTCCGAAAGCATCCCATCCCATGGGATGGAGTACATTAAACCCCATCATCCTTTTATATCTTGCATAGATGTCGGTAGCCGTGTAACCTTCGGGATGTCCCACGTGAAGGCCTGCCCCGGAAGGATAAGGGAACATGTCAAGCACATAGCATTTCTTCGGGTTGCTCAGGTCCTCGGGTGTTTTAAAGGTTTTATTTCGCTCCCAGTATTCCTGCCACTTCTTCTCAATCTCTCTGAAATTGTATTCCATCTTTTAAAAACAGAATTATTATTTATAAAATACTCACCGTTCACAATAAGTCTGCGAAAATATGAAATCTTTGGGAAATATCTATAATCGGGAGCATAACTCCTCTATCCCCATCCCTAATTACCTGCCTCGCAGAGCTTAAAGAAATTATGATTGCATACCATATAAACCAGGCTGATGATTATAATTTTAAAAATAGTTGTAAAACCGCTCATATCGTTATAATTTTGAGGCATTGAAATTGAAACTGGTCCCGTAGTTCAATGGATAGAATGACAGATTCCGGTTCTGTTGGTTGAGCGTTCGAGTCGCTCCGGGATCACAACGCTCGCTTTATTACCCTTATTCCCGGGATGCCGTATTATCCCACGGGAGCCTGTCCAGCTCATAAAAGCAGGCTGATCAATCAGATCATGTGATTCAGCAAAAGAAACTAATTCATTGCAAATATCCGGTACTGCTAACGATCCATTACAGATATCAGTTATGGAGCTTCCTGTATATTAATAAGTTGCTTAAACAAGGAATTTTCTCTGAAAGCAACCTTTTTCCAGTGAAATCCCTTGATATACAATCAATTAAGTGCAAACTTAACATTTTTTAACAAATCTTATTGCATTTTTAATATTTTTTTATAATCTTGCGTCAAGATTTGGAAATTGACTATATTTTTTACTTAACCCTAAAACCCAATGCGTATGAACCATTTCAATTCTGGCTGATTTCCTGTTGGTTACCCCAAGGAATTAATCTGTTTTTTTATTCCGTTTTAAAACAGTCATTTTTTACACTGACTGCAGGTAAGACTGTAGGTTGGTGTATAAATTTTTTAACCAATTCTAAATTATGAAAAAAATCAATTATTTGCACCGGACAGATTTGAGGTCTTGTCCGGAAAAACCAAAAAGAATATCGAAATTCTGGATTCTTTTAACTCTGATTGCATTATTTGGTTTCTTCCAGGTTAACGCACAGAATTCTTCTGTTTCCGATGAAGAACTTATTGCTTTGATAAGCAATAGCGACGGGCAGAACAAAGATGAAGCTGTCGTTGACCAGAGGAGGGTGACCGGTATAATCAGGAATGAGCTTGGCGGTCCCATGATCGGCGCAACAGTTCAGGTTAAAGGTACAACACTTGGTGCATTAACAGATGCTGAAGGAAGATTTTCGGTAGATGTTCCCAATGAAAGCGCCATTCTTGTTGTTTCTTTTATTGGTTATGTGTCTCAGGAGGTAGCGGTTTCAGGAAAATCGACTATTGATCTTTCCCTGGATCCCTCTGTTGAAAGTCTTGAAGAAATTGTTGTTGTTGGTTATGGTACACAGAAAAGGACAACAATGACAGGCTCAGTGAGTGTTGTCAAAGGTGACGACGTTGCTAAGGTTCCGGTATCTAATATTACAAACGCAATGGCTGGTAAATTATCCGGCGTTCTCACCAGGCAATCAAGCGGACAGCCGGGTGAAGATAACGCTGAAATTTATGTCAGGGGTGTTGCAACAACCGGTTCTGCTGTTCCTTTGGTTGTTATTGACGGGATTGTAAGGAGTACTTCTGTATATAACCCTGCAACTCGTTCTTATACGTTAAGCAGTAATTTAAATCAGATTGATCCATCAACAATTGAATCTGTAACAATTTTAAAAGATGCTGCTTCAGTTGCACCTTATGGTTTAGCTGGTGCCAACGGTGTAATATTGGTTACCACTAAAAAAGGACAGGAAGGATTGCCAACTCTTACTTTCAATACCTATTATGGCATTCAAAGTCCAACCTATTATCCTAATCTTCTCAATGCGGTAGATTACATGAAGATCCGTAATGAAGCTCTTCTTAATGACAATCCGAATACTACTGTTGATAAATTAGCTTTTCATCCGGATGTTATAGCCAATTACGCCCAACTGCATGCCGAAGACCCTGACAAGTATCCTGACAGCAGGTCAAGAGATTTGGTTGATTTCAACATTCCGATACAAAAGCATGATCTGCAAATATCAGGAGGAACAAATACACTCAGGTATTTTTCGAGCATCGGATATTTTGGGCAGGCAGGTCTTTTTGACAGGGTCAATTATAACAGGTTCAACTATAATCTGAACCTTGATGCAAAAGTTACAAAAACAACAACTGTTGCATTCTCGTTGTTAGGATCAAAAGAAAAGACAAATGACCTTGATGTTGCTTCTTCATCCGGCCAGATATTCAGAAGTGGTTATAAATTCATTCCCACGGAAGCTATTTATTTCTCAAACGGTTTATGGGGTCAGTTTGCAGGTAACTCACCTGTTGCTGTTCTGAATGGCGACGGATATGAAACAACCGACAGATACACACTTCTGACAACCGTCTCTGTTGAGCAGCAGATACCCTGGATCCAGGGACTGAGCGTAAAAGGAGCTTTCAGTTATGATATGAATAATAGTTTCAGAAAGGGCTGGCACACTCCGTTCTATTATTATACTATTGACCTCAATGCTAATCCTCGTACCTTTACTCAGGCAATATCGACTCAGGAAGGAGGAGCGGCTGCTTATACATACCTTGAACAGCAGATTAACAGAGACCAGAGGTATAACTATCAGGCATATCTCAATTATTCACGTTCATTCGGTCAGCATGATATAACAGGGCTGGTTGTTGCAGAAGCCAGGAACGATGATAGATTAAATCTGTTTGCCCGCAGAAATAATTTTGCAATCGGCATAGATGAATTGAGCCTTGGTAGTTCAGATAAAAATGATTTTGATAACAGCGGTTCTTCCTCAGTCGGAGCTCAGCTTGGCTATGTTTACAGGCTTGGATGGACATACAAGAGCAGGTATATGGCTGAAGCCTCCGGGCGTTATGACGGACACTATTATTTTGCCCCCGGCAAAAGATGGGCTTATTTCCCGGCCTTCTCGGTTGGATGGAGAATTTCGCAAGAAGATTTCATGAAGAATCTTACATGGCTCGACAACCTGAAACTTAGGGCATCATGGGGTAAATCAGGTAACCTTGCTGGTTCACCATACCAGTATCTTTCAGGGTATACGCTTGCCGGTAACAGGTATGCTTTCGGAAGCGGAAAAATGGTGCAGGGAGCCCGTGTAACCCAGGAAAATAATCCCAATATCACCTGGGAGGTTTCACAGAAATCAGATATCGGATTCGAAGCCGGATTATGGAACAGCCTTTTAACAGTTGAATTTGACTTTTTCTACGAGAAAAGAGCCGGAATGTTGTTAAATCCTGAAGTAACTGTGCCTTTTGAGTATGGGTTAGATCTGGCTCAGGAGAATGCCGGTAAGATGAATAACTTCGGTTTCGAGGTCATGGTTGGATCAAGAAAACAGTTCCAGAACGGTCTCGATCTTAATGTATCAGCCAATCTCAGTCTTGCAAAGAACAAGATGATCGAAACATTTGAAACTGCAGCAACATACAACAATCCTAATCGCAGACGCACTGGCAGGCCTATGGGTACTCAATTCGGATACAGGGCACTCGGCTTCTTCTCAACAGATGAAGATCTTAACGGTGATGGTATTATCAATACAGATCCCAATCTGGGACCGGTTGAATGGGGTTCATCACAGTGGGGAAAGCTTCGTCCCGGTGATATCAAATACGAAGATCTCAGCGGACCTGATGGTGTTCCAGATGGCAAGATCGACAGTCATGATGAATGTGTGGTCGGTTATCCAACTTACCCGCTGATGGCCTATGGATTGAATGCTGGTGCAAACTGGAAAGGCTTTGATCTTAGTCTGTTCTTCCAGGGCTCGGCAATGGTTTCAAGGAGTATTATGAATTTCCAGACATTCCCGTTCTTCAATAATAACAGTAACCTGGATTATGAATACTACAACAATCGCTGGACTCCTGAAAACCAGAATGCCAAATACCCGATTGCATGGCCTGCTCCTTCTTCAAATATGCAGCAGCAAAGTTCATTCTGGATGAGACATCTGGCATATCTGAGACTTAAAAACGTACAGTTCGGTTATACTCTTCCCAGAACAGTAATGAACAAGCTGAAGATACAGAGCATCAGAGTTTATGTTGCAGGACAGAATGTTCTGACTATTCAGAACCTGAAATTCCTGGACCCGGAAACAAGCAACCAGGTAGGTTACCCTGCTATGAAGACGTTTAACATTGGTGCAAATGTAACCTTTTAATTATCACATTTTTAAAAATTGTATATTATGATAAAGTTTAAAATAATCAGGAACATTGCATTTATGGGGCTGGTACTTCTCGGTACTGTTTCCTGTAACCACGCAGACTGGCTGGAAACCACAGATAAGGAGACGCTGACTGACGCTACAATGTGGGCAAGCGAAGGTAATGCAGATATTTACCTGAATGACTGTTTCAGAGATCTGTCTGCTAAAGGCAATTATCCCGATCCCCTCGATAGCTTTACCAGTGACAATGATGGCGGATGGTATTATACATCATATAACTGGAGGAAAGGCATAGTAAAAGCATCAGTCAACTCGTCGAACCATTGGGGAGGACAGGGAGGACCAAATTTTGATGCTCACTGGCCGAATATTTATACTTCCGTTAGAAAAATCAATACCTTTATTGCTCAGATTACTGCCAATAAGGCTAATTATTCTGATGAATGGTATAATAAAAGGATAGATGAAGCCAGATTTCTCAGAACATGGTTTTATTCCGAGCTCTTTTACCGCATCGGAGGTCTTTCGATAGTTACTGAACCTCAGGACAGAAGAACAATGACTGAAGATCAAATCTATATACCAAGAAGCACTTTTGAGCAGACTTTCAATTTTCTTGTAGCTGAGTTGACTTCCATACTTAACAACGGGTACCTTCCTGTAAAATATAATAATGGAAATGTTGATGCAGGAAGACCTACTCTTGGAGCAGCTCTTGCTCTTAAAGGATTTCTTCAGCTCTTTGCCGCAAGTCCTGCATATAATTCTGCCGACCCGGCTGTGCCAAATGAAGCAGCTAATAAGGATATGCAGAGCTTTGCCACTCCAAACCCGGCAAGATGGGCCGATGCTGCTGCCACTCTCAAACTGTTCATTGATACTTACGGACACAAAGGGACCAAAACTTATGATCTCTGGCCGGATATGCCAACATTCTGGCACGAAGCCAATGAATATAATTGTGAAGTTATCTGGGACAGGCAGCATGTTGCCAATACGATGGCACAGACCTATGATACATACGGTGGTCCGGTATGGATACATGGTGTATATTATACATGGGGGAACTATTGCCCGACACAGGAAATAGTTGATGAATACCAGATGGCCAATGGAGAATCAATCTTCCTGGAAGATGGGGTTACTGTCAATCCTGCATCCGGATATGATCCGCAGAATCCTTATGTTGGTCGTGAACAAAGATTCTATGATTTTATCGTATATGACGGCGCTGAATATAAACAGGATTGGATGACAAAACCGGATACCATTTATACCCGTATCGATCTTGTCAATCCTTCCAAGAACGAGATAGACTTTGGATCGGATGACGTTGGGAACACAGCATACTACTACAAGAAGAGACTTAACAACGCTAATCCGAGAGGTGGTAACCTTGATGGAAGAAATTATGTTTACTGGCGTTATGGCCAGGTACTCCTGGACTATGCTGAAGCACAGAATGAAGCCGTTGGGCCGGATGAATCCGTCTATGAAGCTATAAATGCAATCAGACAGAGGCCTTCAACCAACCTTCCTCCGCTTCCTGCAGGACTGACCCAGGAGCAGATGCGTAAAGCCATCAAGCATGAAAGAAGAATTGAGCTGGTATTTGAAAATCACAGGCTGTTTGACCTGTGGCGCTGGAAAGACGCATACGAAGAGCAGAATAAGGATCTTCACGGTATGAAGATTACAAATACTGTTCCTTCCGACAACAGCGGAGTCTGGAAATATGAATATGTTTCCCTTAACCACCCGCATGTCTTCCATCAGTACATGTACTTCAATCCGATACCCCAGGCTGTAATAGACCGTAATACAAAACTTAAACAAAACTGGGGTTACGGAACAGGTAAATAATCTGAAATCCGGATAGATTTTAAAAAGGGTGTCTTAAAAGGCACCCTTTTTTATTTTCAATGTATAATCTATATTTTTAAGGAAATATTATTTCAATGACTCCAAGACATAAAAGTTTTGTAATTCAATATCTTATTCCGGGAGTGCTGTTCATTTTCTTGTTCTTGTATTTTGTCATTTTTAATAAATATCATATCCTTTACCTTGAGCAAAATCAATTATTCCGTTTTAATCTGTCCTATTTAAGAGATTTTATTTCATTGCCCGGATCCTTATCTCTGATAATTGGGGCATTCCTTACCCAATTCTTTATCATCCCCTGGCTTGGAGCACTGATAATAACATTGAACTGTCTTGCGCTTTATTTTTTCGCAAAGTATATCCTGGGTAAGTATAATATAAAGGGGCTTATTTTTCCTTTTATTCCTGTGTGCTTACTGGTTATTTTGCACAGCAATGAATTATTTACTACAGATCAGTCGGTTGGATTATTGTTAGCCCTGCTTTTTACGGTTTTTTATATTTCTGTCGGTACTCCAAAAATCAGGTATATCCTGTTTCTTACCTTATGGCCCTTATGTTTTTATCTCATAGGGGGTTTTTCAATGATTTGTGTGATCATATGCGCACTTAATGAGATATTATCAGGGGGCAGGAGAGATCGTTTTCTATGGATTGCTCTTTATATTGTGGAAGGAATTTTAATACCCTGGCTTTTTTCACGGCTGTTATTTTATATGCCGGAAGATAAAATCTATACCTATCCTTTGTTTTACACATTCCATACTTTCGAACTTGTGTGTCTGATCTCGCTTTATTTCATTTTACCGCTTCTTATGGCTATGGGATATTTTATAAATAGAGCTAAGATCTCTGCAACAAAACTTATCAGTGGAAGAACAATTAGAATATTAACGGGGAGCCTGACGATAGTGTTGATGGTATTTGTTATATATAAATATGCTTATAATAGCAGGGCTGAAAAATTATTTGCAATTGATTATCATATCAGACAGGCTGAATGGAAAAAAGCATTGAAACAGATTGAGCAATACCCTGATCTGAATACTCTTGTTATTTATTATACGAACCTTGCCTTACTTAATTCCGGTCAGCTTGGCGAGAAAATGTTCGATTATCCTCAGATAGGGCCTGGCGGATTAAGACTGAGATGGGAGCGTAATTCAAATCTGTTTTTTGGAGGAGAAATATTTTATTACCTCGGCTATAATAATGAAGCCTACCGCTGGGCTTTCGAGGCAATGGTGGCGAAAGGACTGAATCCCAGATCACTTAAAAGACTTATTATAACGAGTATTGTGAATGGGGAGAATGATGTGGCAGAAAAATATCTTCATATATTGGGTCAGGCCCCGTTTTATCGTAAGTGGGTGCTTAAATATGAAAGATTACTATCCGATCCTGAAAGCCAGGAAAGCGATCCGGAAATAAAACGTAACCGGGATCTTTTAGTGACTAAAAATTTTATTTCAAATGCAAACGGTTTGAATCTGGACAATTTGCTGGAAAATCACCCTGAAAACAGAATGGCGTTTGAATATTTCCTTGCTACTTTGCTCCTTAATAAGGATCTGGATTTCTTTGCCGAAAACATCCCACGCCTGAAAGATTTCGGCTATACAGACATACCTCTTTATTTTGAGGAAGCATTGATCTTTTATAACTTTTATGAGAATAAGCAGATCATCCCGGAAGGATTTTCATTCCGTCCTGAGACAATTGCCAGGTTCAACGAATATGCCGGTATTTATACAAAATTCAGGAGCGACAGGGCAGTTGCCAGATTTGAACTTGGGAAAAAATTCAGGAATTCATATTGGTACTATCTTCAATTTGCGATTATTTGATATTATGATAACAGTAAAAAAAATACTGCATCCATATTTTAAAATCAAGCATATTTCTTTACTGCTGTTTATAATACTTATCGGATGTGACCGGAAAATGCCTGAATATACCGAAACATTCAAAGCGGCAGAATTGGAACCGGATTATACTTCAATTTCAATTCCTCCGAATATTGCACCCTTAAATTTCAGAATTGTTGATAAAGCTGATTTTTATCTGGCAAGATTTTATAATGATGAAGGCACAGAATTTATAATCAGTTCCAGGAAAGGAGAAATAAAAATACCGGACAGGAAATGGGAAAAACTTTTAGAGACATCCGGTTCAGGGGAATACAGAATTGATATTCTTGCCAGGCATTCAGGAAAATATACAAAATACCGGACGATCACAAATTATATCGCTCAGGAGCCTATTGATAAATATCTTGTTTACAGGTTGATAGAGCCCGGATTTGAGACCTGGAATGAGATGGGTATTTATCAGCGTGATCTTGAGAATTACAGGCAGACACCTATCATGCTGAACAGCCTGAGTGGAGGCAATTGTATGAATTGTCATACTTTCTCGAGGAATTCAGGAAAGGATATAATGTTGCATATGAGGGGAGAAAATGCAGGAACTATTATTTTCAAAGATGGAGAATATTCAAAAGTCAACACTAAAACTGACAATACGATCTCAGTAGGAGTTTATCCTTCATGGCATCCTTCAGGTGATTTTATCGCGTATTCCGTTAATAATATAGTCCAGAGTTTTCCTGCGATTCCCGGAAAGAAAATTGAAGTTTATGATACTTTGTCAGATGTCGTTGTTTACGATATTAAGAAGAATTTAATGATTACCACTGACCTGTTGTCCAGACCTGAGGTTCTTGAAACTTACCCGTCATGGGGGCCGGATGGCCGCTTTTTATACTACTGCAGTGCTGTGAAACAACCAATTGGAAACTATGAAGAGATCCGTTACGATCTTATGAAAATACCTTTCGATCCAGATAATTGCAGCTTTGGAGATCCTGAAATAGTAAAAAAAGTATCAGATATAGGAAAAAGCATTTCTTTTTCAAGAGTATCGCCCGACAATAAATATCTGCTTTTCTGTCTGTCCGATTATGGCAATTTCACTCTGTGGCATCCTGAAAGCGATATTTACATGCTTGATCTCAGTACGGGAGAAGAAACATTGCTTCCTATAAACAGCGACCGGGCGGAAAGTTTTCACGGATGGTCATCTAACGGACGATGGGTGGTTTTCAGCAGTCGCAGAGATGATGGTTTATATACACGCCCTTATTTTTCATATTTTGATCCCTCGGGTAAAATGCATAAACCATTTATCCTTCCTCAAAAAGATCCGGGATTTTACACTGATTTCATGAAATCATATAATCTTCCGGAACTCATTACTTCAAAGGTTGAACTAAATCCCCGGAGGCTTGAAAAATTCGGAAAACAAAATCAGATAATTCAACCAGGATTTGTAACTGATTAAGGTTTTTTAGCAGAGGCCAGGCCGGGAATTAATTTATGATTATTAACCGTTTAGTGGAATAATTATGATCTTACATCTGCTAATTGATTTTATTACCTATTTTGATGCCGAAGTAAATAGTTCTTGGTGACACCGGACCATACATATAGGCAGGGTCACGCTCGATACCGGAGTCAAAATCGGATTGGAAAGAATTGAATATGTTTTTTATTCCGCTAAAAACCTGAAGAGTAAGGCCATTAAGTTTTATATTATAGTGAATCTTACTTCCCAGGTCAAAAAACGGATCGGACTTTCTTAATTCTCCAATATCAGGATTTGTCAGCGGGCCGAAATACGGCACTAACATTTTGCCTGTATATGTTCCTGTAACAGAAAGACAAATATTCTTAATAAAATCCCAATCCAGGTTAAAGTAACCATAATCTGAAGGTGTGCGAAAAAAATCTCTTGTATCAAATTCCTGTTCAATATCATATTTACTTGACTGGAGAGTAAACCCCGAGGTAAATGAGAATTCTTTCAGCGGCTTTATTTTAAATTCAATGTTGACACCTTTAACCACAGCCCCGTCTTCTGCATTCATTCTTGTATATAAGACTTTTCCTTCTTCATCCGGAACACCGATTTCATTAACAAAAGGATCATTGAGGCGTGTATAAAACCCTTCTATCAAAAGCCCTGTTGAAACATTACCAATTTGTTTGTTGAAATCCAGTGAAGTCATTATACTATGACTGGTTTCATGTTTCAGGTCGGGGTCATTTACATTGATCACCTGGCGGGAACCAGAAGTCTCAATATGGAGGTCCTCGTCAAAAATCTGAGGAGCCCTGTATCCCTGAGAATAACTTAAGCGGGTCTGTAGAGATGGAAACAATTCATACATCAGGCTTATTCGCGGACTGAAGACATTTCCTTTCTTTGCTTCGGTGTTTTTAGCATTATCGATAATGCTGTAATGATCCAGACGCCCACCCAGCCCAAGCTTAAACCTGTTGATTTTCAAATCATACTGTAAGAAAGCACCGGTAGTAACTGATGACTGGTCGGAGATTAAAATATTGTCAGAGTGGGATACATTTATAATAGTGTCATTAACAATAGTGACATTATTGTAATCAGGATATCCAAGTTTTTCATCTGTTAGAAATCCGCCTGTATTCTCAATTCCTGCAATTAGAGAAGAGTTGCCCAAAAATACTTTATACTGTATCCCCGTATTATATGTAAGATCTTCCGATCTGCCATAATCTTTAAGCGACCGATTGGCCCCATAATATGAATCCCTTATAAGATGTTGGGTAGAAGCGAACACAGTAAGCAGATCATAATCCCTGAAGTACTGTTCATATGTAACCGCACCGGTTTTTATATCATGTTTAACTGCTTCAGCAACATCTCTTTCGTGTAAGGGATATTCCTGTCTGTTACCTCCGTTACGTTGCTCCTTAATATTGAAGAAATCAATAGCTATTTTACTTCTTAAACCAAAGCGATGAAAAAAACGTGTTCCGACTGTCAGATTGCTCATGGGGGCTATTTCCGAATAAGCATCATTATTAGCATCGAACATTTTTCGATCGCGGCTGAATCCATAAAGAGAAATACCGGTCTTGTTGTCACTGGAGATAAGAGATGTATTCAGGTTAATACTGTTATCCGGAGCCATATTGCCAGCCCCGTTGATGCCCACTCCTGTCAGACTTGTACTGTATCCTGCTTCATAAGAGTTTGATATAGACTCTTTCAATATAATATTAATTACTCCTGCAATTGCATTGCTGCCATAAAGAGCAGATCCACCGCCCCGTATAACTTCGATTCGCTCTATCATATTTGTAGGAATAAGCTCAAGTCCATATACTCCGGCAAGACCACTGAAAATAGGACGACTATTGATCAGGATCTGGGAATATGGACCTTCCATTCCATTCATTCTGACCTGCGAAAAACCACAATTCTGGCAATTGTTTTCAATTCTCAGTCCGGGGGAGAAGGTCAATCCTTCAATTAATGCAACAGATTGTACTGAGGAAAGCAATCTTGGAGAAAGAGTGTTAACAATGGTTACCGATTCTGTTCTCTTCATTTCACTTCTGTCGGCTGTAATTACAATCTCTTCAAGATTCAGGATATCTTCCTCAAGAATAAAATTAACTTCTTTGGTTTCTCCTGACTTTATGGTGATTTCTTTTTCAACAGGTTTGAAGCCTATGGCTTGTGCTTTAATTAAGTGAGTTCCAACCGGCAGGTTTACAAGCATATAGTGGCCGGTTTCATCTGTGCTTACACCATATGTGGTACCTTTAATGAATATGGTTGCAAAAGGTACATGTTCGTTATTGCTGATAACGTGTCCTACAATATTTGCGTCAGTTCTTTTTTGAGATTGAATCGGTGATGTAAATAACATAGCTATAAACAACACCCATATAAATTTTTTCATGAATAATACTTCTAATGTTACACACTAATTAATTACGCACGGAAAACCGCCATAACAAAACTTAACCAAATTGCTTTTAATAATACTTAATGTGTAACTATACGGCTGGTGCCCGTGGACGGTTAGTTCCGGAAAGGGAAAAAACCGGAATTGCGGTTTTGTTCTGATTGAAAAAGAGTTTCTGAAAAAATTTTAGGATGATGATAATTCCAAAAAATAATCCGGAAAGTGTAGTGATAAAACTCGAAATAAATTGAATCAGGAGAAATTCATTTTTTGTGTGATGATGATCTGCAGGATCATTTTCCGGAAGCGATTTATACGGGTGAGAATGAACAATAGAAACACTGTCAACTATGTGGGTATGAGGAAAGAAAGTGACTGATCCGAGATAACCGCAAAAGAGTAAAACGAGAAAAAACCCTGAAAGCCTTTTATAATCCTGATATAAATTACTTTGTCTCACACACTCTTTTTTACAATTATGTGCAAATGTAGCAAATTTCTCTTTCTGTTATTTTATTGTCAGCTTTTCATATTGGAAATAAAGACTTATTCAGGCTTTTATTGGTGCTCTCCTTTCAGGTTTTTCACAGCATCATTATCTTTAAATGATTATCACACTTCTGCGGATAATTATTCTCCATAATAAACCAGGTCAAACTGAAAAACAAACTATCTGAATTCTTTGACAAAAGCAATTTTATAATAAAATTCGAAGCTGTCAGTTATGACAATGCGTTCTATCTTGTTAATAATGAGCGCCAAATGTTATTCTGGAATTTTTTCCAACTGAATACGCAATAATTGAAAAAATATTATACTTTTGAAATTCGTAATACGAAAATAAAATTTAGTAACACGTTGGCAGTAGTAAGGTTTGGTATGTCACCCGAAAAAGAAGCACTTGTTGCTTCAGACAATTATATTAAAGACAATAAGATCAAGAACAGGTCAGAGACAATCAATCATTTAATCAGCAATGATCTGCTTGAAAATAAATGGCAGTGTAACAATATTATTGCAGATTCAATTGCATTGGTTTATGACCATCACAAATTTCATCCTGTTTCATCTTAATTTTTTTACCCCTTAGTGACACGAATATAAAAATTGTAACACCCAAATAATTTAATCTTGTCAAAATGAAAAACAAAACAAAAATTGGATGGATGATAATTCTGCTAGGATTAATTCCTTCATTAAACATGTATTCACAAGGAAATCTGATGGATACTTTGAGATTAAATGAAGTTGTTGTGGCAGCCACAAAAACTTCACATAGCATCTACTCGGTTCCGGCAAGTATTTCTATTGTTACTAAAAATACTATAGAAAACAGTCCTGTAATATTTGCCGATGAAGCACTCAGAGGGATTGCAGGTATTTATGTAAAGCGGAGCAAATTGGCTGATCGCACTTCAACTGTTAACCTTCGTGGTTTTTCCGGTGATTACAGAACACTTGTTCTCTTAGATGGGATTCCTCTTAACGACGGTTATAACCAGAGTGTTAACTGGGGTGGTATACCTACAGATGCGGTTGTTAAGGTTGAAGTTGTTAAAGGTTCCTTTTCTTCCCTTTATGGCGGTAATGCAATGGGTGGAGTTATTAATATCCTGACAGAAGTTCCAAAGGAGGAAACTTTTACCTTGAAATCAAGTTACGGGACATACAACACCTTCATAACGTCTGCAAGTTACAGTAACAGTTTTCTGAAAAGTAAGAAGCTCTCCGTTTTTCTGAATGTAACACAAAAATCATCAGATGGATACGCTTCCAACTTTTATCAGGCAACTGCAAAAGCAGGAACAGGTACTTATCCGGTAACAGGCTGGCAAAAAACAACCAACAATAAGGGAACGGAATATTTTCTTCTGGGACATCTTGGTGACAACTGGATGAAGCAAACCCAATTAGTAGCAAAGATTTCATATGATTTTAAGCCGGGTACGGTACTTGATTTCAGTATTAGTTCGGCATTTGATAAATATGGTTACAGAAATCCCCAGTCTTTTCTGAAAGATGCATCAAACCTTCCATTTAATAATGGATCTGTCACAATAGATGATGGGGGTATTCTTAAAACACTTTCAGTACGGTCGCATAGTTTTCAGAATGGACCAGGTAATGCCTATACAAATGCTTATAAACTGCATTATAAAACAAATATTAAAAACATTCAGATTAATTCTTATCTGGGTTTTCTCAATGACATGAACGAATATATAAGCTGTACAACCGGAGCAACAGAAGATGGGGGCCCCGGAAGTATTAATACCACAAAGCCAAAACAAACTTACATTGCAAGTTTACAGGCGGATATTCCTCTTAGAAATCACGTATTAACTTTAGGAGCAGACTATAAAATGTATAATGCTATTGGTGAAGAATGGTATTTATCAGATTGGGCAAATGCCGACTCGAAAACAACCATGAAGTCATCAATGGCAGGTAAACAGAAAATTTATGCTCCTTTTGTCCAGGCTGAGATTAATATTTTAAACGGGCTGAAAAGTTATCTGGGTCTCCGTTACGATTACTGGAACAATACTGATGGAAGAAGTAGTTATGGTACTTCCGATACTACTTATATGAATACATCAAGCAGCCATCTTTCGCCGAAAGCCGGGCTTGTTTATACCCCGGAAATGAATTGGAACATTTTTAAAATTAAAAATATCAGGGTTTCAGCAGGCGAGTCGTTCAGAACACCTAACCTTTACAATCTATATAAGACATGGTCATACGTTACAACAACCTATCTCTCAAATCCTGATCTGAAACCGGAAACATCCTTCTCATGGGAAGTTGGTCTTACAACGGCATTATTTAACGAGAAAACTATAATCAGTTTCGATTATTATCAGAGCTACATCAAAGATATGATGTACAATTCCGAGATATCAACAGGGGTGAAAAAATACATGAATGCAGGGAAAGGTGAAATAAAAGGATTTGAGGCTGAGATAAAACAGAGTATATCTTCTTTTATGGATCTGAATTTCAATATAACCAAACAAAAGACTAAGAATACTGAAAACTCAGCTGATCCGGTATCTGTCGGAAAAAGCTTTACTAATGTGCCTAATCTGCTTTATAATATAGGATTAAACTTCTACAAAGGGCCTGTAAATCTCATGCTGTCTTACAATTTTACCGATAAAATATATACATCATCAGACAACAGCGATATTGTTCAGGGAGTTTATGGTGGTTATGATGAGCAGAAACTTCTGGATGGAAAGATATCATATAAATTTAATAAATATATTAATCTATCTTTAGCAGTTAATAATATTTTGGATCGTGAGTATTACCTTTATTATAAAGCTCCGGGAAGAAATTATTCAGTTGGATTAACTGCAAAGTTTTAAATTAATTGGAAGTCCTTTCTAACTCTCTTGTCTTTTGTGCTCGCACTATCCCCTCAATATTTCTGGGGATAGTGCTTGTTAATATCCTTGAAAACATCGGATGGACAAGACGTATAGGATGGCTTGCAAAGCCATTTACAAAGTTAGGAAGGCTTAAAGATATAAGCGGTGCAAGTTTTATAGTCAGCTTTGGTTCCCCGTCGTCGGGTAATGCAATGCTGATGCAGTTATTTCGTGATAAAAAGATTGACCGTAAGGAGATGTATATTGCGTCGCTGGCTAACACTTTTCCGGCAGCGTTGATGCATTGGAGATCAATGCTGCCGGTGCTTATACCTTTACTCGGACTTACAGGGATAATATACTTTATGACATTTGTTTTAATTGGTTTTATTAAAACTATTGCAGTCCTTATTGTTGGAAGATTTATATTAAAGGGCAACACGGAGGTTCTTCATGTAGAAAAACAGAGTTATACTAAACTCAAAACGCCAGATCTCCTTAAGAAAAGCGTAAAGCAAAGCCTCCCTCTTATGAAGCGAGTGGTTTTTATTACAATCCCGGTAACTGTGCTGGTCTTTTTCCTAATTGATAAAGGGGTTTTTGACTGGTTATCGCAACATATTAAGGGTGTTACCAGAATATTCCCCATTCCTGTTGAAGGACTGAGTATTACAGCAGCATATTTTGGTCAGACTGTGGCTGCATATACAATAGCAGGAAACATGCTTGCTGCAGGTGCAATAAGTACTAAGAATATCGTATTGTCATTGCTTCTCGGTCAATTGCTAAGTTCGGTAATATCTTCATTCCGCTATTCGGCTCCATATTATATTGGCATATTTGGGGCAAAAATGGGTGCAGAACTTCTTGTTTATTCATCAGGTTTACGGATTCTTTTTACAATTCTGATATTTTATGTCATATATTTTTTTGTTTAGATTATGGATGATGTAAGAAAAATAAAGCTTACCGTAATATCATGGGACAGTTATGCCCGGATGTTCCGTAGAGCTGCTAATGAAATATCAGATATTTCTCTGGAATTATTTTCGCCTAAGAAACTTGAAAAATCGGAGGAAGAGATTCAAAAAGCGCTTAAAAGTCTAAGGAATGCTGATATTGTTTTCTTTTACCGTTCCTCAGAGACATGCTGGGAGACTTTGGAATCTGAGATTAAGTTATGGAATAATAAAAAACCTGTTATCTCAACAGGTCACGATCCTTCATCATGGCTTCAATCTACAGTAAAGCCCGATATTGTTGCCACTTGCTTTTTATATATGACTCATGGAGGTCTTGAAAACTATAAGAATCTCTTACGCTATATATTGCATTCCTTGTTTGACATCGGAATTATACCTCCTTCTCCGGCAGAAAATCCATGGCAAGGTATATATCATCCGCTGAGTAATGTTGTTTTCAATGAAAAAGATGCTTATCTGGACTGGTATACAAAAAAAGAAACCTATAATGATTATATCGGAATTCTGTTTGCGAGACATTATCTGCTGACAGATAATACTGAAATGATAGATGCTCTTATTTCAGATTTCGAACAAATAGGAATAGGTGTTATACCTGTATTCACATATTCTGTTAAGGATAAGAACCTTGGCAGTTTAAGTGGAAAAGAAGTTATTGAGAAATATTTTGAAAAATCCTCACATTCGGCAAAAATCAGGGCTTTGGTTAAGCTGACCTCTCTTTACAGTAACGATATGGCTGAAAATAATGCTGAGGATTCTTCACAGTCAGCTAATGTTTTGAAAGCTTTGGGAGTGCCTGTATTTCAGCCCGTTCTTTCAACCTATAAAACACATTCGGAATGGGAGGCCGACAAACATGGCCTTGGTGCCATGACTGGATGGTATGTTACCCTTCCTGAATTTGAAGGAGTAATTGAACCTTTGATGCTTGCTGTTGCCGGAGAGGAAAGTGACGGAACACGCAAAATGATCCCGGTTGCCGATAGAAGTAAAAAAATAACGGGTCGTGTGGCAAAATGGATCCAGCTTCAGAAAAAACCTGTTGAGCAACGTAAAATAGCATTTATTCTTAACAACAATCCATGTGCCTCTGTTGAAGCATCTGTAGGAGGGGCAGCAAATCTGGATTCTCTTGAAAGTGTTGCAAGAATAATGGCTCAGATGAAAACAGCTGGTTATCTTTCTGACGGACCAGCAACAGGAGAAGAACTAATTAAAGAGATCATGTCCAGGAAAGCCATATCTGAATTTCGCTGGACTTCTGTAGATGAGATTGTTAAAAAAGGCGGATGTTTGGATCTCCTCTCTGCGGATCATTACAAAAAATGGTTTGATTCTTTCCCCGAAGGTCTGAAGGAACAGGTAAATCAGGTTTGGGGAAATCCTCCCGGAGAAGAAAAAGATGGTGTCCCGGCAGCTATGGTTTATAAGAATCAGATTGTTATCACCGGAGTAAAATACGGTAATATTGTTATTTGTGTTCAACCAAAAAGAGGATGTGCAGGATCCAGATGCGATGGAACTGTATGCAAAATATTGCATGACCCCGAGATTCCTCCACCTCATCAGTATTTTGCAACTTACCGTTACCTTGAGAATGATTTCGGAGCCGATTGCATTGTTCATGTGGGGACTCACGGAAATCTCGAATTCCTCCCCGGAAAAGGAGTAGGGCTTTCATCTTCCTGTGTTCCCGATGCTGCAATAGGTACACTTCCGCATTTATATATCTACAATGCCGATAATCCTCCTGAAGGAGCCATTGCCAAACGCAGGAGCTATGCCACGCTGATTGATCATATGCAGGTACTGATGATAAAAGGAGGACTTACACAAGAAGTCGAAGAGCTTGAAAGATTATTGTCCGAATATCAAGTGGCTAAAGGAACTAATAATACCAGGGCACATCAGCTTGAGCATCTGATTTACGACAGCCTTAAATCAACAAATATCGCTGCTGATATCGGATTTGATCAGGGAATGGCATTTGACGAAGTGGTCCGCTGTGCCCATGAGGCTATTTCTCTTGTGAAAAACAGTCAGATAAACAAGGGATTGCATATTATTGGCAATATTCCGGAAAATGAGGACAGGGTAAAATATATTGCTTCTATTTTCAGAGCCGATACTGACAATGGCCTTTCTCTCCGTTCATCAATTTTTAAGCTGACAGGATTATCACTTGAAGAAACATTCAGAAAAACGGGTGAATATAACGATGCATGGGGAATGACCTGGGGCCGGATTGCTGAAAAAATCGATGATATTTCAGTGCTCTTTATCCGGGCAGTTCTGGATGGTGAAGAACCATTAACGAGTATTAAATCACTGATTGGCGATAAACTGGTAAATCCCGGAGAACTGGAGAAATTTAAGTCACTTGCTTCAACAGTTTTGGATATAGACAGAAGGATATCCCAATCAGATGAATATGCAGCAATATTACGTGGTTTTGATGGCAAATACATACGTACAGGGCCTTCGGGAAAAATAACCCGCGGCAGGTATGATGTTTTACCAAGCGGAAAAAACTTTTACACTCTTGATGTCAAACAGTTGCCAACAAAAGCTGCATATCGTGTAGGTTATAATCTTGCTGTTTCAGTAATAAAAAAACATCAGGATGAAGAGGGTTCATTGCCTGAGAATGTTGCCATTTACTGGAACTGCATGGATATCACATGCTGTGATGGTGAGGGAATGGGCCAGGTAATGGCACTTATGGGAACAAAACCAATATGGACATCATCAGGACAGGTAAACGGTTTTGAAATCATTTCATTGGAAGAGCTCGGTCGCCCGCGCATTGATGTTACTATCCGCATAGGTGGTATTATGCGGGATTGTTTTCCTGAATGCATCTACTACATTGATGAGGTGATTCGTGCAGTTGCCATACTGGATGAATCGCCCGAACAGAACTTTGTTAAAAAACATTCTCTCGAAAAGCTTAAGAATAGTGACAATCATACTCCCGGTGAATGGGAGGAAGTAAGTACCCGCATATTTGGGAGCAGACCCGGCACATTCATGTCAGGAGTCAACCTTGCTGTTTATGCGTCCTCCTGGAAAGATGAAAAAGATCTTACAGATGTTTTTGTTTACTGGAATCAATATGGCTATGGTAAAAATATTTATGGTAAAGAAATGCCGGAAAGTCTGATCGGGAGTCTCAAAACAGTTGATATTACATTCAATAAAGCTTATACAGATGAATATGATTTGTTCGGCTGTTGTTCCCATTTTGGAACACATGGAGGAATAACAGTGGCAGCCAGAACTATTTCGGGGAAGCCTGTCAAAGCTTATTACGGTGATACGCGTGATACGAAAAATGTCAGTGTCCGAGACCTTGCCGGCGAGGTTAGACGTATTGTCCGTTCAAAAATACTTAATCCTCAATGGATTGAAGGGATGAAAGAACATGGGTATAAAGGCCTGGGAGATATTTCAAAGAAAATTGGCAGACTATATGGATGGGAAGCCACTACAGGAGAAGTAGATGATTGGATTTTTGATGATGTCGCCCGAACCTATATTTTGGATGAGGAGATGCGTAAACAATTTGAGGAAAAAAATCCATGGGCACTTGAAGAAATAGGTCGGCGCTTGCTTGAAGCTGCGGAACGCGGGCTCTGGAATGCTGATGAACAGGTATTAAACGATCTTAAAGATAATTATCTCGAAATTGAAAGCTGGATTGAAGAACGAATGGGAGATATTGAAGGAGATATTCAGGGTGGATCGATCGATATACTTACTGCCGAGGATGTTGAAAACTGGGGAAGTAAAATGGAACATATTAAAAACCTGATAAAATCAAACTTATGATTATGCGTTATGTTAAGATTTTTCTTGCAGGGTTACTTATAATATTTTGTTTGACAGAGTGTAGGCAGTCAGAAGGGATTAAAAATAAAAGTAGTAATATCTCCGGCTCAAAACGTCTGGTTGTGACTAATTCAGATGCCCTTGAGATGCTTATCGGACTTGGAGCGGAAGAGAATATCGTAGGAATTAGCGATGCGAAAATTGAACTGTTTTTTGAAAAGACAAAAGATATACAACTGATAGGTAATTGGCGAAACCCCAATATTGAGGCTATTATTAACCTCAAACCTGACATTGTAGTGACTTATAAGCAATGGCCCGAAGCTGCCGGCTTTGATGATAAGCTCAAACCTTTCAATATTGCTGTCGAACGAATGGATTGTTATCATTTATCTGAATATGCTTCCGATATTCAACGTCTTGCATCTTTTCTTGGGAAAGAGGCAGTAGCTGATACAATTATCAGTGATTTCAACAAGATTATTGATATGATCAAAACAGCCGTTAAGGATATTGAGGATAAGAAGAGAGTTTATTTCGAATTCAGTGATTTTAGCGCACTGGGACCAGGAACAGGCGGGGATGATATACTTTCTTTAATTAATGCAATAAATATCGCTAAAGATTTAGTTGTTCAATATCCGAAAATATCCACTGAGTGGCTTTTGGAGGAAGATCCCGATATTATAATAAAGGTTATCACTGCTGATACCATTACAGATGACATGTATCAGAGAATATTATCAAGACCTGGGTGGGAAAAGCTTAATGCAGTAAAGAACAATAAGGTCTATCTTATTTTATCTGATTTATGCGCCGGGCCCAGAGCCATGATAGGTGGTCTGTATATTGGTAAGTGGTGTTATCCTGACAGGTTTAGTACTATTGACCCGGATTCAGTTCACATGTATTGGCTGAATAAACATCTTGATGTTGATTACCAGGATAAATATGTATTAACGGCTGAAGACAGATTATAATGATGTTAGCAAGCGGAAATATTAAAAAAAATACAGGTCTCTTCATTCTCTCATCAGTACTCTTGCTCATTGCAGTGGTATGGTCTGCTGCGGTCGGGACAGCGGATGTAAGTGTAAAGGATATTTTAAAGGTAATTGGAGCCGGTCTTTTCCCATTTCTTAAGATTGAATCTTCCGAATTTGCTCATACTGTTTTTTTTGCATTAAGGCTTCCCCGCATTTTGATGGCTGTTATAGGCGGTATAGGGTTTGCAGTTTCGGGAGCCGCGATGCAGGGAATAATGCGTAATCCCTTAGTAAGTCCTTTTACAATTGGTATTTCGTCTGCTGCAGGATTTGGGGCATCATTGGGTATTGTATTAAACATGGGGATAATTGGAAGTGCCGACTGGATAGTGGTTGTTAATGCTTTTTTGTTCGCTGTTCTGGCAGCATTTCTTGTCTATAGCATTGCAAGGTTCAGAGGTATTCACCCTGAAACCCTGATTTTGGCAGGGATCGCAATAATGTACTTTTTTTCGGCCTCAACTTCCCTGCTACAATACATCGCCAGTGATAGTCAGCTAAAAGGTGTAGTTCACTGGATGTTTGGCAATCTTGCTATTGCAAATTATCAAAATATACTTATTGTAAGTATTGTGCTTCTGATTTCCATACCGGTTATTGTTAAGCAATCATGGCACTTAAATGCGCTTGTTGATGGTGATGAAACTGCTGTAAGCCTGGGTGTTAATCCTAAAAGGGTAAGAGTAATGATCTTGATGCTTTCTTCTGCTGTTACTGCGATTATTATTTGTTTTACCGGTATCATAGGTTTTGTTTGCCTGGTTGCCCCACATATTTCCAGGTTACTTATTGGAAATGATCATCGGTTTCTTATACCATTATCAGGTTTAATGGGTGCTTTACTGTTGCTAACGGCAGATACTGTAGGCCGTACAATTGTCAGCCCTGTGGAGATACCGGTTGGAATAGTTACATCATTTGTCGGAGTTCCTCTGTTTCTCTGGCTTCTTATCAGAAAAAGGGCGAAAAATTTTTAACATGAAGATTTCTGTTAATAATATATACTTTAGTTATAATAGCGTCAATGTATTGGACAATATTTGTTTTACTATCGGGGATGGTGAGTTTGTCAGCATTCTTGGTCCTAATGGTTCCGGAAAAAGTACGCTTATTAAATGTATTAACAGAATACTCAGGGTAAAACAAGGAAGTATTCTGTTGGGGGGAGAAAACATTGATACATTTAGTTTACGTCAATTATCGAGCCTCGTCAGTTATGTCCCACAGTATACAAATAATAAAAATACATCTTCAGTTTATGAAATCCTGGAATTAGGGCGTTGCCCTTATATAACATGGAAACTCAAAACCTCCGACCGCGAGGCAATTGAAAAAGTCATTGAAGATTTAAATCTTAAGCCATTTTTAAAGAAATCATTCTCGGAACTTAGCGGTGGTGAACAGCAAAAAGTTAAAATAGGCAGAGCATTAGTACAGGAACCAAAAGTCATTCTACTTGATGAACCAACAAATAACCTTGATCTGAGGCATCAGGTTGAAGTGTTATCTCTGCTTTCTGAGATTGTGAAAAACCGCGGTATCTCAGCCATTATGGCAATACATGATATAAGTCTGGCTGCAAAATATTCATATTCAGTAATCCTCTTAAATAAAGGGAAAATAGTGGATATGGGGAAACCTGCAGATGTAATCAATAAGCAAAACATAAAAAGTATTTATAATGTTGATGTTGATGTGGTTAACCATAAGGATTCTATATTGATTGCAATATGAGAATGGTAATGGGCATACTTATTATTTTTTCTTTCTTACTTTTTGCTGTGACCTGTAAATCCAACAGAAACGAGGGTTTGGGCAATAGTTCGGATATTGTTATAACAGACGCAGCAGGACGGCAAGTAGCAATATCCGGAACAAGTAAATTCATTATCACGATTTCTCAGACTGAGATATTCAGAATACTTGATGCTGAATCAAGGGTAGCAGGAGTGAACAGATGGGTAAGCCAACTGAACGCTGATGAAAATCCTGTATTATCAAAATTACCCGTTATAGGTGGCTTCACACCCGGTGAAGTTAATTATGAAATGATATTTAAAATTGCAAATGAGACACCTGAGGAAGATGTTGTATTAACTTATAACCAGATCTGGGCTGATGATATTGAGAAAAAGATCGGGAATTCAGATAAGATAAAGGTTATAAAACTTAATTTATTTGGTTCTGATGAACCTCAGAAAGAAATAGCCATACTTGGTAAAGCTCTGGGAAAAGAAGCAGAAAGTGAACGCTATTTGAAATGGTTCGACAGTCTTTTCGTTCTGGTTAAGAGCAGAATAATGGGAATGCCGGAAAAAGACAGGATTAAAGTTTATTGGGATGCTTCAGGACAAGGTCACTATGATACAGCAGGTAAAAATTCCTCGGCTGAAAAAATCATTTCAAATGCCGGTGGCATAATGCTCTCAGGTCATTTGCCCCAATCAACGACGGTTTCTCCGGAATGGATCATGCAGGAAAATCCCGGAATAATTTTATCGCATGCATCCAATGTCCGTCATAAAACAGATATTCGCTTTGGATATAGTGCAGTCAATATTGACACAACAAAATTATTTGAAACCTGGTCTGCCATGTTATCTTTTCCTGGTATAGAGGGTACCGATGCAGCTAGGAATAAGAAAGTGTATTATATTTCAGATGATCTGATGTTCGGGCCTTCACAACCGGTTGGGGTTGTACTTTTAGGGAAATTGTTTTATCCTGATATATTTGCAGATATTAATATAAGGGAATTATTAAAATATTATTATGAGAATTTTATGAAACTTGAATACAAAGGTTTCTATCTTTATCCCGCAACAATTATTTTATAATGAGTCATACGCATAGATTTAATTATCCGTTTTCTTCCATTGTAGGGCAGGAAAAAATGAAAAAAGCATTAATCCTTAATGCTATAAATCCTTCGATAGGTGGAGTTTTAATAAAAGGACAGAAAGGTACGGCAAAATCAACGGCAGCCAGAGCACTTGCTCATTTGTTACCTGAGTTTGAAGTGGTAAAATCATGTGAGTATCACTGTGATCCTTCAGGCATTAAGAATTTGTGCTGTAATTGTCATGCAAAGCTTAAAGCAGGACAAAAACTTGAAATCGAGAAAAAGCACATGAATGTGGTTGAATTGCCTTTGGGTACCACTGAAGACAGGCTACTTGGAACAATTAATATTGAAATAGCCCTAAAAAAAGGCGAGAAAGCTTTTGAACCCGGAATACTGGCAGCAGCGAACCGTAATATTCTGTATGTTGATGAGGTCAACCTGCTCGATGATCACCTGGTAGATGTATTGCTTGATTCGGCGGCTATGGGAACAAATCATGTCGAACGCGAGGGAATTTCATTTTCTCATCCCGCAAAGTTCATCCTTATCGGTACCATGAATCCTGAGGAGGGTGATTTAAGACCTCAGCTGCTTGATCGTTTTGGCTTATGCGTGGAAGTTGAAGGTATTGATGATGTTGAAAAAAGGATAGATATTATGGAGCGAACTCTGCAGTTCGAACAGAATCCGTCTGATTTTTACGATAATTGGAAAGATGAAGACCGGAAATTAACCATGCAGATAACTCTTGCCCAGAAGCAGCTTCCTTTTGTTAAATATAATAAAGAAATACTTGAGCATATTGCTAACCTGTCCATCGAAGTGGCTGTTGATGGTCACAGGGCTGATATCTTCATGCTTAAAACCGCACAAACAATTGCAGCCTTTCATCAGCGTAATTATATAACAGATGATGATGTAAAGGAAGCTGCCGAACTGGTACTTACACACCGTTTAAGAAGAAAGCCTTTTCAGGAACCAAAGATGAAGAATGAGGAGCTTAATCAGTCTATAGAAAACAGTAAAAAAAAAAAGATAATCTAAAGGATCAGGAAAACAAGCAGCAGGAGAAGCAGCAGCAGCAGCAACATTCACCTGAAGCCAAACAGGAAGAGGGGAGTAGTGATGATCCTTCAGATGAGGTTTTGTTTGCTCCCGATGAACCATTTGCTATCAGGCAACTGAAACTGGGTACTGATAACAAGGCCAGAAAGGGTAGCGGACGACGAAGTACGGTTATCAGCAATGACAAACGCGGGAAATATTTTTCTGACCGCATACCAGATGAACCAACAAGTGATATTGCCTTATCTGCAACCATCAGAGTAGCTGCTCCTAATCAGAAGTACCGTAATCGCGAAGAAGATATGGCTATTTCAATTAAGCCTTCTGATATACGGGCTAAAAAGCGAATCAGGAAAATAGGAAACACAATTGTTTTTGTAGTTGATTCTTCAGGTTCAATGGGAGTGTCGCAACGGATGAAAGAGACTAAGGCAGCAATCCTTTCCCTTCTTGTTGATGCCTATCAAAAACGGGACAAGGTTGCTCTTGTGGTTTTTAAACAGAATAAGGCCGAACTTCTGCTTCCGCCTACATCCAGTGTCGAACTGGCTAAAAAATTGCTTGAGAATATTCCAACCGGTGGCAAAAGTCCTTTATCACATGGCTTAATGGCAGGCCTTCAATGCATCACATCTGAATTAAAGCGACATAAAGATTGTAAACCTTTACTTGTACTCATTTCAGATGGAAGGGCCAATGTAAGTATGAATGAAAATTTAAATCCAATAGAAGAAGCAAATCAGATTGCTCTTCAGATAAAACAGATGAATATCGATTCGGTGGTAATAGATACAGAAAAGAGCTATATCCGCTTAGGCAGACTTCAGGAAATCTCCGGTTCTATGAATGCAAAATACCTGAAAATCGAAGATCTTAGGGCTGAATCAATCATTAGTGCGGTTCAGGCTCATTCGTTGTAATTCACCTGAAATAGGCCTTTTTATCCATGGCAGTTTTTTTTGGCATTAGATTGTTTAAACTCCAATTGCTTATTTAAACCTTCCATCTGATTTAGTATTATTCAGGTCGTCCGTTTTGTTTTCAAGCCATCCGTTTTTTTCTGTTTTGTGAATATCAAAGCCGGGAATGTATGGTTTTATGTCTAAAAGAGGTGTTTCGTCAAGTATATCAACATTTTCAACATAGATGATATTCTTTTCAATTTTTATGTTTCGCACAACGGAAAAGCCAATAGGATTAGGTCTTTTAGGAGCTCTTGTTGCAAAAACTCCCCGGGGTGTATTGTCAAGAAAAGGTTTGGTCAATAATTCATATCCCATTGATTTATGAAAGTAATAAATCAGAATTATATGTGAGAATCCATCAAGGTCTGCCAGCCCGGGAATAAATTCCTCATTTAATACTATATGACCTTTTATTCCTAAGGCTCCACTTGCCTGAATCGGCATTCCACTTTTGGTTTTAAAGGGAGTATATATTATCCCTATCGGCTTTAATGTGATCGACATCATTTTTTTCCTATTACACATATTTGTTGTGTATTCTCCTTTTTATATGATTTTACATCGGCAAAACCCGCTTGTTGCATAGTGTCAATAATTTCTTCCGCCGTATAAATGTTCATATCCAAGATATTTGTCCAACGTTCGTTTCCTTCCATTTTTGAGGATTCGTTGCAGACAACAAATTTACCATTTGGTTTTAACACTCGTTTCACTTCTTTGAAGTCATTAATTATATTTTCCCAGAAATAGATAGTTTCAAAAGCAGTTACCAGGTCAAAAGTCTTATTTTCAAACGGAATAGCCGAAACGTTGGCTTGCACAATTTCAGAACGCTTTTCAGTAACAGCTTTTTTGTTTTTTTTCAAGGATTTTGCAACGCTTACAGGCGAATTTTTCCGGTGTCGTCGTTAATGATTTTGCGCATACGACCACTTGCGTCTGAAGTTGAAATACAGAATTCAATCATTATCTGGTATAGTTAAGGATAGAAACAGGAGTAAGCTTATATAGATATGCTTCTGATATAATTAAGGAATAAAAACAAATACCAATACTAATATTACCCCTAAAGACACCAGCCATATTCCTCTTTGCAGGAACCCGTTTTTCCCATTTGTATAAATAATCCGGATATTGCCAGGAATCCCAATAAGAAAGCATAAGCATCAACTATATAAGGCCAGGCCTTTTTCCGGTTACGATGCAACTGGTTTAAAAAACTAATAACCGGCCTCCTTGTAATTATTTCATAAGAGGTTTCTCCGTTCGATTTATTGTAATAACCCTTTCCTCTTTCCAAGAATAACTGAATAGTATTTTCTGACTCCTTATGATTATTCAGTTTAAGAGGCAAATTTAATTCCCAGTATTTTAAGAGACTTTCACTGTTGAGGTTCGGAGGAAGGTCGATGGTAAAGGTCTCTTTTTTTGCAGCCGGAAATATGTTTCTATAAGATAAAAAGAAACTGGAAAGGGCATAGACTAATGTTATTCCTACCGAAGATTTCCTATATCTCTGTGTAAAATGCGAAACCATTTTTGTGTTTTTCGTTTATTCCAACTCATAACTTTCTGCTTCAAGGGTATAGGTTGTGTAGTATGGAATTTCACCTGTTGTAATTTGCCTGTAAACATTTTGAATGTATGCCAATTCTTCCTTAAAATGCTCTGTATCTTCCTCTCCTTTATGGTTTCTTTTCATTTGTGTTTCCCACATCAGAACCATTTTATCATCCATTTTGACAGGTAATAGTTTACCTGTAACATTTACTTCTTTCCCGAGAATAGAAGCATCAACAGAAGGGAATTTGTCATCCAGTTCAACTTTGACAAAATGATTTTCATTATTTCCAATAATTTTAAATCGTTTCCATGTATGATGACATACGTGTTCAATTGTACCTTTAACATGGATTGTATTATTTGCCATAGAGTCACCACTTGCATATACCTGGTCAACAGACAGGAATGTTAGCGGAGTATCTGTTTGCAAAATCCGCTTGCCCTTATTTGCCTGGTTACAGGCAGTTACAAGAAGAAATATAGAAACACTTGCGGTTAGAATTGAAATCTTTTTCATTTGATCTTTAAAACTGAAAGTTTAATAATAATTTAAAATTTCTGCCCATTGCCGGGATATATGAACCAAATGGCTGATAATCGGCATTGAGAATATTATTTACTATAAAGCGTAAGCCAGGATAGCCGGGGAATGCATTTGAATTCACCCCAAATGAAAAATTAAAAATAATATGCGAATCAGACGGGATGTATCCCCAGGGTCCGCCTTCTGTTCCTTCCGGGATGGATGCTATTCTGTTTTGTGCAGCAGCATATTCTGTTTTCAATTTCACCGAGTAACCGTTTAGCCATTTTTTATTAACGAGTCCGCGATAATCCAATTCCGTGGTAATATTGAATGGAGGTATTCCAAACAATGGATCATCCTTATCTCCGGATAAATCAATACCATAAACATACGCTGCTCCCAAGCCCATATTAAGAGTATTTGCAGGGGCAAATACATTTTCTAAAGAATAAGAGGCCGATATTTCTCCTCCCATAAGTTTTGCGTCAGTATTTATCAGGGTGAAATCAATATCAGGGTCTTTTGAAGGTGCTTCATTAATAAAACCATCAATTATGTTATAAAACAGCGCTATATCATATTTAAGCTTTTCATTGAGTGTTTTTCCGCGAAACCCAATATCAAAATTCCAGCTATATTCGGGTTGCAGATCAGGATTACCGGCTTTTGTGCCCTTGCAGCTTATAGTTTTGGTAAATAACTCTTCTGTGATAGGCATTCTGAATGCTCTGCCTGCATTAAACGAGAAGTGAGTGTTTTTATTTAACGAATAAACAATACCTGCATTACCGCTAAATGCTTTACGTTTTTCTTTTTGCCCCATGATTGTGTCTTTTTCACCTTCAATAACGGTTGCAGCATCGAAACGGATACCTGAAACCAGTCTCCAGTTTTTTTCTATCTGCCATTCGTCGTTGATAAAAGCTCCCATGTTTTGTTGTCCTGCATTTTCTGCTCCCGCTATTATCCCTTGTGTTGCATTGTAATAATCGAATGTTTCGGCAGGACTATCCAAACGGAACAAGTAACCATCAATTCCCGTTGTAAGCTTATTATTATGAGCAACATTTAGAATGGAAAAAAAACGACCTCCTCCATAATTATCTTTATAATGCACCAGATCAAGCGATGATAGTATATTACTGACAGTACTGTATTTGTATTGGTAATAATCACGCCAGCCATTATCATAATACATATTCAGGTTCACTGATTCAATAAATCCATTTGCAGAGTATGTATAGTAAAGATCAGTGTGGGTGTTTGCTTCTACATTTCTTATCTCTGTAAACGCTCTTGTCGGGCCGTTAAAACCACGAGGTTTACCCCAGTCGCCATAATGATAATTGGCATTTATAACAATTTTATGTTTGTCAGAAAACTTATATCCCGTGCTGATGGCAATATCACGGTCTTCCACATCGCTGTTTTCGGCAACATCACCATTCCCATAAATCAAATTGCCGGTTTTTCGGTATTTCCCGTTAACAATAATACCATAATTTCTTTTTTTATGGCATAATTCCGCCAATTCCAAAAACTCGTTATTGTTACTACCGTAGCCAGAGTGTAATTTAATGCTGTTTGTATTGTGGCCAAACGGTTCTTCACTTATCACATTGATTATGCCGGATATTGCACCGCCACCATAAATAACCGATGCCGGCCCTTTAATAATTTCAATCTTTTTTGTGTCATAAATATTCATGTCCTGGGCAAAATAGCCTCCCGGAAATGTACCAATACGTCTGTTCCCGTCTTTCATAATAATAATTCTGTTCGAGTTTAAACCTCGAAGAATTACAGGGGAATGGTATTCCCAAACTTGAGTAAAACCCGGTACTGATGCAACCAAATCAATAAGATTGGAATTCATATTATTAACTATTTCCCTATGGTTGATTATATTTGCGGGAGTTGTGAGCTTATCTGACGGCTGCTCGTATAAACCTGCTGAAACCACAACATCAGACAACTCTATTGTTTTCGGAATCAGATAAATATTAATATCGCAGGAAAGCAAACTGTCACTAATGATTAATTCTTCATTAATATAATTTATATGGCTTACGATAATGACAGTTTGTCTTTCAACTGCAATATTTATTTTAAATCTGCCAAAGGCATCTGTTATTGATCCGGCACTTGTGTTTTTTATTGATATGCTGGCATAAGGCACAGGTTTATTGGTATTTGAATCGAACACAACACCCTGCAGTACTGTTTTTTGCTGGGCAAAAGAATCTTTGAAAATGAATAAAGCAAACACACAAAATATGAGTCTTATTGTTTTCTTGTTCATAATCAAGCTTTTCCCTTCTACTTCACATAATCCCATTCCAGCTTAACATATCCCGTCGGTGTTGGGGCTTCTTTTGCAGGCATTTCAAGAACAATGAATTTGATAATTTTATTTTCTCTTGTTTTTATTATCCAGATGGGTTCATCGTCAGCTATATCATTACTTGCTGCCGTTTTCCAGCGTTGCCCGATAACCAGTTTGTTATATTCCTGGTTAAGTTTTTGCATAAGGGGCTTTCCGGTTGTCCCTGTCTCCACCGATGTTAAATCAAAACCGGCATCATCAGATTCTAATGTATAACTAAGAATATTTGTACTGTTTAAATTCTGGAAACTTACGAAGCCTTTACATGTATTATCTATAGAGGAATAATTAATTGCTTTAACGGTTTCATGCAAACGGATAAAAGGTGCTCCTCCAAGGTTGCCATCAGGCTTTTCTGCCTTTATGGTTCTGATAATTATATCGTATTCAAAATCATCGACAGAGAGAGAATCCATATTATTTCCACCACCTTTTTCGCCCTTATATTCAAAATCAAAGCCAACTCCTCCGGGATTGCGGTTGGCACAAATCAAATAAGGATTCGTTAAACTTTTGAATTTGTTCTCTGTCGGATCCGGATCATTATTTTCATTTTTTTCACATGAGACTAATAACAGTGTCCACAGACCCAAGGCAATAATAATTATTGCCGAATTTTTTAATTTCATTAGTGCTATTTTTATTAAGTTTTATTAAGTTTCAAAAAAAGGAGTAATACAATAATCAGACAATCGCATAAAACGGTTATATTTTAAATGTTTTATCCCTGATTAATACCACACAAAAAAGGAGTTTGTGATTATTGTGATTGTTTTTTCTTTTTTGGAAACCAGCCCTTTTCAACTCTTTTTTTCTGCTGGAACAGTTCGAGGATGCTCCAGAAAAAAGAGAATCCACCTACTCCGAAACCTCCGGATATGATGATGTTATCAGATAAGAGAGAAAAGATTATACAGATAATCCCACAAATCATAAAAACCGGCCATATCTTTGTACCAAAATGGTATTCCGATTTAACAACAATGGGATGAAATATTCCTATAATCAGGAATGAAAGCAAACCGATAATTATACCTGAAAAACTATTCAGATTAATTAGAAATCCTGTCATCGTTTATTATTTATTAGTGCTGTATACTCTCTTCCCTTTTCCGGGGGATAATCTTTTATGACGAATTGAATATATTGATAACATCTTATAAACTAACAGCATAAAAAAATGGCAACTATTTCAGACGATTTCCGATTTTGATACCAAAATATATGGTTCGTGGAGAAACAGGTCCATAAACATAAGCCGGATCACGGTTAATTCCCGAATCAAAATCCGACTGGTAAGAATTGAATATGTTTTTTATTCCTGTAAAGAGTTGAAGAGTGGCACCATTAAGCTTAAAATTATAGTGGATCTTACTACCAAGGTCAAAAAACGGGTTTGATTTTCTTAATTCTCCAAAATCAGGGTCTGTATCAGGCCCAAAATAGGGTATAAACATCTTTCCGGTATAGGTGCCAGTCAGAGAAAAACATGCATTCCTGACAAAATCCCAGTCCATATTAAAGTAACCATAATCTGAAGGTGTCCGGAAAAAGACTCTTGTATTGAATTCATGCTCTTCATCAAATTTACTCGTTTGAATTGTAAAACCCGATGTAAAAGAATAGTCTTTTAACGGCTTGATTTTTAATTCTGTATTAATGCCTTTAACAACAGCACCGTTTTTTGCATTCATTCTTGTATATAATACTTTACCATTTTCATCCGGCATTCCAATCTCATTGAGGAAAGGATTCTCCAACCGGGTATAAAAACCTTCAACCAGAAGTCCGGTCAGAACAGTGCCGATACGTTTGTTGAAATCAAGAGAAGCCATAAAGCTATGGCTGGTTTCCTGTTTCAGACCAGGGTCATTCACAATAATAACCTGTCGGGAGCCTGATGTTTGTGTATCCATGTCCTCACTAAATATCTGTGGAGCCCTGTACCCTTGTGAATAGCTGAGTCTTGCCTGGAGTGAGGGCAACACTTCATACATAAAGCTGATTCGCGGACTGAATACAATTCCGGTATTTGCTTTGGTATTTTTAGTGTTATCACTAATATTATAGTGATCCAAACGACCTCCCAGACCGATCTTAAACCGGTTAACCCTAAGATCATATTGCAGGAAAGCGCCGGTAGTAACAGATGACTGGTCGGCGATTAGTGTATTTAACGTGTGTGGCACACTCAAAATAGAATCATTTTCTATGTATGCATTATCATAATCGGGATATCCAAGTTTTTCGACCTTAAGGAACCCTCCTGTATTTTCAATGCCGGCAATTATTGATGAATTACCTAAAACAGCTTTGTATTGCAGCCCCGTATTGTAAGTCAGGTCTTCAGATCTGCCATAGTCTTTTAGTGATCTGTTTGCTCCGTAATATGAGTCGCGTTTAAGATGCTGGGCTGAAGCAAACACTGTAAGCATATCGTAATCCCTGAAGTATTGTTCATAGGTGAGGGCAGCTGTTTTCAAGTTATGTTTCAGCGCTTCCGCGATATCTCTTTCATGTATTGGATATTCCTGTCTGTTACCCCCGTTTCGTTCCTCTCTTATGTTGAAAAAATCTATTGTAATGTTGTTTCTTGAACCGAATTTGTGGAAAAGACGTGTCCCGATTGTAATGTTACCAACAGGAGGGATTTCGGAATATGAGTCACCGTTTGCATCAAACATTTTTCTTTCGCGGGAAAAACCGTATAAAGAGATACCTGTCTTCCTGTCATCAGATATAATTGATGTATTCAGGTTTATGGTATAATCCGGTGCTATCGCTTCGGTTCCATTTATCCCGATACCTGTCAGACTCGTATTTAACCCCGCTTCGTAAGTGTTGGATATAGACTCTTTTAATATAATATTTATTACTCCTGCAATTGCATTACTGCCATAAAGAGCTGAGCCACCACCTCTTACCACTTCAATCCGTTCGATCATATTTGTCGGAATCAACTCAAGGCCATAAACACCGGCAAGACCACTGAAAATCGGACGGCTGTTGATCAGTATCTGAGAATAAGACCCTTCCATGCCGTTCATTCGGACCTGTGAAAATCCACAGTTCTGACAATTACTTTCGATCCGGAGTCCGGGAGAAAAGGTCAATCCTTCAATCAATGCAACTGACTGAACTGAAGATAATGTTCTGGGAGAGATGGTGTTAACAATTGTAACCGCTTCGGTTCTTTTCATTTCGCTTCGATCAGCGGTCACAACAATTTCATCAAGACCAAGGAGATCCTCAACAAGAGTGAAATTTAATTCCTTTGTTTCATTCATTCCTATAGTTATTTCTTTTTCAACCGGTTTATACCCGATCATCTGGGCCCTGATAATATGTTTTCCTGCCGGCAGGTTTACCAGATGATAATGCCCGGTTTCGTCGGTGTTGATGCCAAAAGTTGTTCCTTTAATACTTATTGTAGCAAAAGGTAAATGAGTGCTGTCAGAGCTTATTACATGACCAAAAATATTTGAATCTGTTTTTTTCTGGGAAAAGATTGTATTTAAAGAAATGCAGAATAAGAATATTGTAAAAAGAAAAGATTTCATTTTAAAGATAATTATAATTACACATGTACATATATATGCAAATACCTCATTAACAGGAGGATATTAAAAAAGAGAAGAAAATAATATGTGTAATTAAAAGGAGGGAGCCCTTGGCCTGCAGGAACTAAGATAAGATAGTAAATCGGTAACCCGCTCTGAAAAAATTACTGATCTGATCCGGATATTGTTTTTAAAAACCAGTATCCCTGCTAATGCGATACTTGCGAATAACAGGATAGATGACAGAAATTCAATTAATATAAATTCGCTGTTCGAGTGGCTGTGAGGTACCGGTGTTTTATCCGGTAATTTTTTATGAGGGTGAGAATGAACAATCGTAACACCATTAACAGTATGGGAATGCGGAAAGAAAGTAACAGAGATATAAAAAAATGTAAGAATTGCAAGCAAGACAATTCTTACTGTTTTATTTGCTTCTCTGATTGTGGAAATAGTATTCAATGCTTATTGAAATTATATTAAAAATGTAAAGAAATAATTCATTGTTTTTATTGTTTCTGCAATTACTATTAAGCAATGCCCAAAGGATTGCAGCTATAAAAACACCTCCTTTTTACTTGTTTGTTTTTCCATCGTTCCACGTTGAAATTATTTCCAATGGTATGATTTTTTTCGTTATGGCATAAATTGTCAATCCCGACAGACTTTTAATACCGGTTTTTTCAATAATATTTTTCCTGTGACTTGTAACCGTATGGATACTGATATTCAGCTTATCGGCTATTTCTTTGTGCGACAATCCCTTGACAAGCTGGATCAGCACTTCAGTCTCTCTCTCCGACAAGTGTTCCAGATTATTGTTATTGCCATCACATCTTTGAAGAAGCTTATTCAGTTTGTTTATTATTACTTCCGACGTATCAGTGATAGAAAAAATGTCATCGAAAAAATTCAGAATACGATTATCGAAAAATGAGTATATCATTCCAACCCAGATTAACTCCTGCCAGGTGTTTTTAAGCTTTTGAAATTCATGTTTTTTATTCTGTAAAGCCACAGGATTGATTATAGCAATATTAAAACTGATATCCCCGTATCGTTTGTTCAGGTCTTCCATGTCTTTTATCCTGTACAGGTAGTAGTGCTCTCCCGATTTAAGAAGGAGATTGGAGAGTCCTTCATAGATAATATCGGAGGATTCAAGGACTGCTATATTGATCCTGCATTTATTCATTTTTTTTAATGCCCTCTAACTGGGTAACAACCGGTAAAAGTATCTTCTCTTCAATAATAGAATGGATTCTCAGATCTTTCTCAAACTCAAACAAACTTTGAAGAAATTTTCTTCTGATGGTAAGATCCTTGTCAAGCACAATATGATTGAGCAGAAGGTTTTTCAGATCATCAAGCTTGGTTTCAATATCTGTATGATGTTCCAGGTATTCCTTTGCCGAGAAGTCTTTTCTTGCTTCATTGTTATTCTTCATCAAATTGTAAAAATACGGAAATGCCACCTCATCCTCATAATCAAGATGTTCCAGAACTTCATTGAAGTAGGAATTGAAGAATTGCTCAATTAAATGTATGTTTTCTGAATTCTGACGGGTCTTTAATTGTCCTATATATCCTTTAATTTCGGGATATTTGTCATCTTTGTAATAATTATGACTGTTTTTAAGGAATCGGATTAGGATCTCCGGATCCTTTATAGCACTGACATCCTGTTCGTTTGGGTAAAAATCATTGTACAGATTCCCAATCAGTATAAAAGCTGTCGGATCAAGATTATATTTTAAACATATCTGATTCACAGTTATTTCTCCCAGGCAAAAGTCGATTTCAAAATGTTCGAGAAATAACAGTAATGAAGGATTTTCCTTCAGCAGAGCAGTCATCTGTTTATCAGACCTGATATATGTTTTATGAGTGCTGTACATTATTAATACAAATGTAGATGAGTATGTTTTAATATTATATCCCCGAAATGTATTAAAAATATGTCCATAAATAACCGGCATAAGGGATTAATGTTGGAATAAGATTCCACCTTTTTTGTATGTCAGATTTGTTAAAGCAAAAATCTTAACCATTTGAGAGCTTCCTATTGGATTTCACGTCACTTATAAATTGTTATAATATATACTGTTAATATATTAGACTGTACCGGAGTATTTCTGACGAAGCTCTTTAGCTGCGGCAACCATTTCTGCCAGAGATTTTTTTGTCTCTTCCCATTTTCGTGTTTTCAAACCACAATCGGGATTAACCCATAGTTGATTTACGGGAATAACATTTATCGCTTTTTCCAAAAGGGAAATAATTTCTTCTTTTAGTGGTATCCGTGGAGCGTGGATATCATAAATACCGGGGCCGATTTCATGAGGGTATTTGAAATCAGCAAAAGCATCAAGTAATTCCATCTGTGATCGTGAACATTCAATTGTGATCACGTCAGCATCCATATCTGCAATACTTTGAATGATATCATTAAACTCCGCGTAACACATATGAGTGTGAATCTGGGTTTGAGGCTGAACTCCTGATACAGACAGTCTGAAAGCTTTCACTGCCCATTCAAGGTAACCAGGCCACTCCGATTTATGAAGAGGAAGTCCTTCACGTAAAGCAGGTTCATCTACCTGGATGATGTTGATGCCGGATGATTCCAGATCAAAAATTTCATCGCGTATTGCCAACGCTATCTGCATTGCGGTTTTTGATCTTTCCTGATCATCCCGTACAAATGACCATTGTAGAATTGTAACAGGTCCTGTCAGCATACCTTTTACAGGTCTGGATGTAAGCGACTGAGCATATTTTATCCAGTCGACAGTCATTGCCTTTGGACGAGAAACATCACCAAAAATAACAGGAGGCTTCACACAGCGGGAACCATAGCTTTGAACCCATCCATTTTCGGTAAAAGCAAAACCATTTAGTTGCTCACCAAAATATTCCACCATGTCGTTTCTTTCAAACTCTCCATGAACTAATACATCAAGGTCTAATTCTTCCTGTAATTGAATTGCATTACGGATTTCGGTTTTTAGTTGGTCGGAATATTCATCATATGTTATTTGTCCTTTCTTAAACCGTGATCGCAAGCCTCGAATTTCTTTTGTTTGAGGGAAAGAACCGATTGTAGTGGTCGGCAAAAGGGGCAGCCTGAGTTTTTCTTTTTGTTTCTTATGTCGAATAGAATATGTAGCTTTCCTATTAAAGTCTTCTTCGCATATTTCAGAAATTCGCCTCTGAACTGACAAGTCAGAAATAAGTTTAGATTGACTCCGCGAAAGAATATCATCCGAATTTTTTTTCAGGATACTCATACTTTTTTCCGCTGTGTATTTATTACCATCAGCAAGTTTCGACAAGGTGTTGATTTCAGTTAGTTTCTGATAAGCAAAAGCCATCCAGGCTTTTATGTCTGGAGGCAATGATCTTTCATTGTTTTCCAAATCCAAATCGCAAGGAACATGCAGCAATGAACATGAAGGAGCTATCATCAGTCTTTCTGAACATAAAGCCTGTTGCGCCTTATCAATGGTTTTCAGAGATTTTGTATAATCATTTTTCCAGATATTGCGACCATCAACTATTCCCAATGAAAGATTTATGTTTTCATTAATATGAACCAATAGATCATCCAGTTGTTCCGGAGATCTGATTAAATCTATATGCAGGGTGCTGTTAGGAAGTTGTTCAATTATTGATCTATTGTAAATGACTGAGCCAAAATATGTTGCTATAATGAAATGCACCTCGGGGAATGATTTTAACAATTCATTTAATACATAACTGTAGTATCGTTTTTCCTTTTCTGACAGCATTGTGCAAAGATATGGCTCATCTATTTGTATATATTCTGCACCTGCATTTGACAACTTTCCAATCAGTTCAATATATACTGGCAGTAAACTGTGGATAAGTGAGGTAGTCTCAAAGTGTTTACCTTTTGGTTTTCCGAGCTTAAGAAAGCTCATTGGTCCTATAATTACGGGCTTAGGGTTTACTATACCATATCCTTTAGCTTCTGTGAAAGCATTGACAATCTCATCATTGTTTAATTTGAATTGCTGGTTTGGTTCAAATTCAGGGACGATATAATGATAGTTGGTATCAAACCATTTGGTCATTTCCATTGGTTTTACATCCGATTCGTGATCCTGGTATCCCCTGGAAAGAGCAAAATACAGATCAACAGGTTCAAGATTTTCAGCAAGATGCTTAAACCGGAGCGGGATAGCTCCAAACGAGACAATATGATCGAGTACATGATCATAAAATGAAAAATCGTTACACGGTATGATGTCTATACCAGCTTCTTTCTGGATTTTCCAGTTATTGAATCTTATTGACCTTCCGGTTGAGGAGAGTTCGTTTTTGTCAATTTTTCCTGCCCAAAAGTTTTCACAGGCACGTTTTAATTCTCTTTGGCTGCCAATTCGCGGGTAGCCGAGGTTGTGAGTTAGCATAGCTTATAACTTTTAAATGAAATAAATATTTAAAAGTTCTTTGCTGAAATTCGCAATGTTTACGCATGAAAAATATGTAACAGGAAGTAATTATGAGCCTTTATAAAAGACATAGAGAACCAACTGACATGGCTTTTTCCGCGAAAGCATTGTCAATCCCGTTAAGGCAGGTATCCTGACTTGCACCAGATTTACCGTCCTTCCCATCACAATTATTATTGACAGTGGACAAAAATGGCAAATCCTTTAGGGGGTGCTTACAGTTGCGCGACAGTCTGTGATTTACACACAGTTCCCTTTTAATCCTTCCCGACAAGTATCAGGACGGAACCATAAAGGTTGAATGAAATAAAGAAAGAACTTTTGAGAATGCAAATATATAAAATTTAAGATACTGACCTTTAAGCTTATTATTCAGATTAATTATTTCAATTGATAAAAATCAATTCCATCACCTTTTATATTTCAATTAGCATGAGGTAGTCATTTGAAAGAATAACAAATTTGCTTCTGTGTTTTTTCAGAAGTATTACACGTATATTTTTAATAAATTTTTACTTTAATAAATTATGAATATGTTTTAATTGTTATTCCATCTCTGTAGAGGTTTGTTCTGTATTTTTTATTTTTCCCTGACAAGGTTTGTATTAGTTTGATAGCTGTCTCGTCATGTATTCCGGGAATAATAGTCGTACGGAACTCAACCTCTATTGCTGTATTGTTTAGCAGAAGGATGGAAGCCATTATCTTTTCAATGATATCATCAGTTATTTGAATACCGCTTATTTTACCATATAAATTCTTTTCAGGTAAAATTTTAATATCCATTGCAATATAATCAACCAGCTTGTTTTTAATGATTTTTTCCAGCATACACGGATTAGTACCATTGGTATCAAGCTTAAGTGAATATCCCAGCGATTTAATCTCTTCAAGTAATACCGGTAAGTCCCTGTGAATGGTTGGTTCTCCCCCGGTCACGACCACACCGTCAAGCCAGTTGTTTCTTTCTGCAAGAAAATCCAGTACAGTTTTTTCAGCAATATCTTCTGTTCTGTCAATCAGTTCAGGCAGAACAAGAGCTGGATTATGACAATATCCACATCTGAAATTACAGCCTTTTGTAAAGACTACGGCAGCAACTTTCCCTTCCCAGTCAATCAGACTGCTTTTTACAAAGCCTCCGATCCTCATCTCCCTGTTTCGGGTTCCTGCACCAGATTGCTTAGCCCGGCAACTGCTATTTCCTCTTTAATTCCGGTCCTGGTATCTCTGATTTCCGGAGCATCTGTTATCCTGAACAGAACTCTGTCTTTATATTCCTGGCGCTTCCCGCTATTCCATTGACTTACCGGTCTCAGATAACCTACGATCCTGCTGTAAACTTCACAATCTTTACCGCAATCCGGGCAGATAAAATGCTCCCCAGCCACATAACCATGTGAGGGACAGATACTGAATGTAGGTGATAGTGTCATGTATGGAAGATGGAATCCGGCAGTGATTTTTCTTATCAGATTTTTTACAGAATCGGCAGGTATATTATTTTCTCCCGTAAAAATATGGAGTACTGTTCCTCCTGTGTATAGTGTCTGAAGCTTATCCTGATGTTTGAGAATCTCAAATATGTCGTCGCTATAGTTCACGGGGAGTTGAGTGGAATTTGTATAATAAGGACTGGCTCCCATTTGAAACTCTTTCTGGTTTGCTGTAATAATATCAGGATATTGAACGGTATCAAGCCGGGCGAAACGGTAAGTGGTGCTTTCTGCCGGAGTGGCTTCAAGGTTATAAATATTTCCTGTTTCCACCTGAAATTCCGACAAAACACTTCGCATATAATCCATAATCCTGACAGCAAATTCTTTTCCTTCTACAGTGTCAATTCCAACTCCAAGATGGTTTATGCAACACTCATTCATTCCCAGGATTCCAATGGTTGAAAAATGGTTTTTCCAGTAACAATTAAACCGCTTGTAAATGTCTCTCAGATAGAACTTTGAGTATGGATAAAGACCTTGTTCGGTATAGCGTTCAATTGTTTTTCTTTTGATCTCCAGGCTTGTTTTTGCAAGCTCCATCAGGTTCCTTAACCGCTGAAGAAGATTTGATTCTGAAGAGGCTTCATAACCAAGTTTGGGAAGATTGATAGTAACTACACCAACTGAGCCGGTCAGGGGAGCTGATGCAAAGAGGCCTCCTCCTCGTTTGGTCAGTTCTCTTTTGTCAAGGCGTAAGCGGCAACACATGCTCCTCACATCATCAGGATTAAGGTCGGAATTGACAAAATTTGAAAAGTAGGGGATACCGTATTTTGCAGTCATTTCCCAGATTCCGTTCAGATCAGGGTCATCCCATTGGAAATCGCGGGTAATGTTGTAAGTGGGAATGGGGAAGGAGAACGGACTTCCCGTTTCATCTCCTTCAAGCATTATCTCGGCAAATGCTTTATTAAGCGCTATCATTTCCTGCTGATAATCGCCGTAAACAGAGTCCAGCATTTCACCTCCGCAAATAACAGCTTCGTTTTTAAGAAAATCGGGAACGGTAAGATCCATTGTGATATTAGTGAACGGGGTTTGAAATCCGACTCTTGTGGGGATATTCATATTAAAAAGGAATTCCTGCAAGGCCTGCTTAATCTGCTTGTAGTTCAGCTTGTCGTGTCTTATAAATGGAGCAAGAAGAGTATCAAAGTTTGAAAATGCCTGCGCTCCGGCAGCTTCTCCCTGCATTGTGTAGAAGAAATTAACTATTTGCCCGAGCGCCGTTCTGAAATGACGTGCAGGTCTGGTTTGTGTTTTCCCATCAACACCCCTGAAGCCGGTAAGAAGAAGATCTTTAAGATCCCATCCCACACAATAAACACTTAAAAATCCAAGATCATGAATATGAAGATATCCCTGCTTATGTGCTGAAGCAATATTTTCAGGATATATTCTTTCAAGCCAGTACTGAGATGTTATTGTTGTTGATATATGCTGGTTCAGGCCCTGCAGCGAATATGAAGAATTAGCGCTTTCCCTGACTCGCCAGTCTGATACTGTAAGGTAATTATCAATAACTTCAATGTTTGTAAAAAGCTCTCTTGTGTTTCTTACAAGTTCTCTCTGCTTACGATAAAGTATATAAGCTTTCACGAGATCAAAGTCACCATCTTCAAATAATGCATGCTCTACATGATCCTGGATCCGTTCGACAGTCAGGGTTTCATTTTTCAATAAAAGGGCCAGCCGGTCCGATACAATGGATGTTAGGCTTTTTGCTTTTGACCGGTCAGGTTTTCCGATCGCACGCATTGCTTTAAAAATTGCATTCTCAATTTTTTCAGGATTAAAAGCAACTACTTCTCCGTTACGTTTAATAACTTGAGATAAAAGAAGTTCACCATTCATTTTTTTTAAAATTTAGTTAATAAATGGTAACTAGCGGGGATTTTAACAAAGAATGCCTGTAACATACAGATACTCAATCACTTTTCACCCGAAAGCTACGAAATTTTTATTTCCGGCAGGTCTTCTGACTTGTCCCGTTTCAACCGCCTTCCCGATCACAATTGGACAGTGGCTATCGATTGAACTTTATAATGGGACTTACAGCTACGGGGATAGTTCTGGATTTACACCAGATTCCCTATTAATCTGTTAAGAACCGGATATGACGCAAAACTAATTCTAAGTGATCCGATAATGAAAAATGAATCCGGCAACTTATTAAGAGTACAATTTAAGTTATCAACAGATTTGATTTTGTATCCAATGAAACCTCCATCCCGCCTTAGACAGGACAAACGGGGCGGTACCAGGATGACACTTCAGGTATCAGCAATGACAATATACCCCAGCTTTGAGGGCTGGCATCCAGTAGCGGGGTTAATGAAGTTGTTGCGGAGAGAGGGGGATTACCTCCGGTGATCCCTTTAGGAGTACCATACAACACCTTCATGAACCGTTCCGGTCTTGTTCTTTTCCCTCCGCACCTTATGAAAGCGAGCTTTCAACGGTACTTCGGTAAAACAACAACCCCGCCAATAGCGGGGTTCATGAAGTTGTTGCGGAGAGAGGGGGATTCGAACCCCCGGCCCGCTTTTGACGAGTCACATGCTTTCCAGGCGTGCCAGTTAAACCACTCCTGCATCTCTCCCTAACCCTTCTTTACCGTTAAATCGCGGTGAAGAAGGATATAACAAATCAATTTACTTAAAAAGTGCAGCAAAATACAAAATTATTTCAAGAATAAAGATGATCAGGACATTTCTCCTGAAATCGGTCTGCTTAAATATTTTAGTACATCTTTATTCTTTTTATACTTACCAAGAAGATACATAAGTTTTGTTACTGAAGCCTCTGATGTGATGTCTTTACCACTGACAACACCGGCAGCTAACATTTCCCGGCTGGTTTCATAAAGACCCATCTCAACACTTCCTCCATGACATTGAGTGACATTGAAAATAATACCTCCATCTTTGATAAAACTCTTGATATCATCAAGGAACCACTTGTATGTAGGGGCATTACCTGATCCGAATGTCTCTATTATAAGGGCTCTCAATCCTTTGGTTCTCATGACTGCCTGAACAAAATTCCTGTTTATTCCCGGGAATAGTTTCAGAATAGCAACATTATTATCGAAGGTTTTGTTAACAATAAGTTTCTTTATCCTTTTCGGATATTTAATCTGACTGTAATTATATTTCAGATGCAGCCCGACTTCTGCAAGAGGAGGATAATTCGGGGAACTGAATGCATCAAAATGCTCGGCACTCAGCTTTGTTGTCCGGTTACCCCGTGTTAATTTATTGTCGAAATAAATACACACTTCGGTAACAACAGGAACTCCATTTTCATGAGCTGCTGCAATCTCAATGGAAGTTATCAGATTTTCACGACCGTCAGTCCTGAGAAGTCCTATTGGTAGCTGAGATCCTGTAAATATCACAGGTTTTGAAAGATTCGTGATCATAAAACTCAGAGCAGAGGCAGAATAAGCCATTGTGTCTGTTCCGTGAAGAACTACAAATCCATCATAATTATCGTAATTCTGTTCTATTATCTCAGCCATCTGCACCCAGAAAGCCGGGTCAATATCTGAGGAATCCTTTACCGGATTAAAGGAAACGGATTCCAGTTTTAGGCCGGAATTACCCAACACCGGGAGGTGTTTTGTTATGTGTTTGAAATTGATCGGAATCAACGATCCCGTTTTCGGATTATGTACCATTCCAATTGTACCGCCTGTATAGATTATAAGAACGGAAATCGCTTCAGCTTTTTTCATGATATGGCTAAATATTGAAAAGCCGGCATGAATTTTCGAATGTAATCCTGGCAACCTCTTCTTCCACGGTATCGAAAATTTCTGCAAGTTTTTTGTTTATAATGTAAAGATAATAACTCTCGTTACGTTTCCCCCGGAAAGGAACCGGAGCAAGATAAGGGGAGTCAGTTTCCAGAACTATATTTTTAAGTCCAATCTCTTTGACAATGGCAGGGAGAGTAGATTTTTTAAAAGTCACAGGGCCTCCTATACCCAGTTTGAAACCACTTTCAACAGCCTTTATTGCATCCTTAATATTACCTGAGAAAGCATGGAATACCCCGGTAAGAGTTTCTCCTCTGAACTCATTGATAACAGAAAAAACTTCTTCGATCGAGTTTCTGGAATGTATGACTACCGGCAACCGGGATCTGATGGCTAAGGCTATCTGCTGCCTGAAAGCCTGAATCTGCTCTTTGATATAAGTCTTATCCCAGTAGAGGTCGATTCCTATTTCGCCAACTGCGATGTAATCAGATTCCTTCGCAAATTCTTCGATTTGTTTTAGAGCTACGAGATAATCATTATTAACTGATGTGGGATGAAGCCCGATCATAGGATGGCAGATACCCTCATATTTTCCCGCAGCGGCGAGCATCGGAATAACTGAGCCGGTGTCAATATTCGGCATCAGCATTTTGACAATGCCATTGTTTATGGCCCTTTTTACAATATCATCCCTGTCGGTGTCGAATTCAGGCAGATATAGATGAGTATGTGTATCGATAAGTTGCATTTTTTCCGGGTATAAATGATATTTTTGATCTGAGGCTAATTCCCATGATCTTTAAATTTAGTTAAAACGAAGACTTATTCAGCATTCTGAGTTATTATGAGATCCTGTATACATTTCCGGGATAGCATTTGATAAGACCCTTGAATTCCATTTGCAGGAGTAGGGATGATAGTTTAAAGACAGGCATATCGAGAGATCGGCATACGGCATCTATTGTCATTTCATTTTCAGCTGAAAGAAGTTCATATACGGATTTTTCCTTATCATCAAGTTCAGAGAAGAGTGACTTCTGGGCAGGAACTTTTGATTTTTCGGGTTGCCAGTTGAGAGAATACTCAATATCAGAAGCATTTTCTACAAGAACGGCTTTGTTTGTTTTGATCAGGTTATTGCATCCGGCAGACCATTGATCATCAGGCCGACCGGGAACAGCAAGCACATCCCTGTTATATGAATTTGCAATATCTGCAGTAATAAGAGCTCCGCCTTTTATCCCCGATTCAATTACAAGGGTAGCATCGGACATACCAGCTATTATCCGGTTCCTTTTAATGAAATTGTTTCGCTCAGGCAGGGAGTCAGAAAGGAAGTCGCTGAGAAGGCCGCCGTTTTTAAGAATGGTCCCGGCAGTAGCTTTGTGTATTGATGGATACATAGTCTTGAATCCATGGGCAAGAACAGCTATTGTCTGAAGATTATTTGATATTGCTGCTCTGTGAGAAGCAATGTCAATACCGTAGGCCAGTCCACTGACTATTATAAGGTCGGGATGTCCGGCTGCCAGTTCTCCGATGATTTTTTTGCAGGTATCCTTTCCCCTGTCGGTTGCATTTCTGGTTCCTACAATGCTTAGGATCTTCAGGGAATTAAGATCTGCAGTGCCTTTATAAAAAAAGGTTACCGGCGAATCATCACATTGTCTGAGTCGGAAAGGGTAGTCGTTGTCGAGGTAAAAAAAAGTCTTTATACTATTTGCAGTAACATATTCAGCTTCCCTTTCAGCAATATCGAGGTAAGACCGTTCGCTTATATAGCTGGCCAGACTGGATCCTATGCCTGGTATTTTGATCAGGTTTCTGTAAGGTTCATGAAATACTGCTTCAACACTTCCAAGGAATGAAACAAGTTTGCGGGCATTGATATCACCTATTCCCGGGATCAGACTCAAAGCAATTTTATGCTTAAGGGAAATATTTTCAGGCATGGCACTAAGGATTGAGACCTGTAAATATAAAAAAAAGGCGGGCATCCGGAGATAGCAGAGCCTGCCTTTTTAATGTATTTTATAGATGGATATTCTAAATCACACCCATATCAAGCATTGAATTTGCCACTTTAAGGAAGCCGGAAATATTCGCTCCTTTTACATAATCGGTAAAACCGTCATCCCTTTTGCCGTATTTGACACACTGCTCATGAATGTTGCGCATTATTTCAAGCAGTCGCGTATCGACTTCCTGACAATTCCATCTCAGTTTCATTGAATTCTGTGTCATTTCCAGTCCTGATGTTGCAACACCACCCGCATTGACTGCTTTACCCGGAGCGAAAAGGATCTGGTTATTCTTAAAGATATCAACAGCTTCGGGGGTGCATCCCATATTTGATACTTCTGCTACAAGCTTAACGCCATTTTTGACAAGATTTCTCGCATCTTCTCCGTTAAGTTCATTTTGTGTTGCACAGGGCAAGGCGATATCTACCTTTACTTCCCAGGGGCGTTTGCCTTCATGAAATTCAACACCTTCAAATTTTTGAGAGTATGGTTTTACAATATCCTGGTTGGAGGACCGGAGTTCCAGCATATATTCTATTTTTTTACCTGCGATCCCTTCAGGGTCATAAACATATCCATCAGGTCCTGAAATAGTTACAACTTTAGCTCCAAGTTCTGTAGCTTTCAGGGCTGCTCCCCATGCTACATTACCAAAGCCTGAAATAGAGATGGTTTTTCCCTGTAAAGTTTTTTCCCTTGTTTTAAGCATTTCCTGAACAAAATAGATAGCACCGAATCCGGTAGCTTCGGGTCTTATTAATGATCCCCCCCAGTTACTGCCTTTGCCGGTGAGCACCCCGGTGTGATTTCCTTTAATTTTTTTGTACATTCCGTACAGGTAGCCTATTTCACGTCCGCCAACCCCTATATCACCTGCGGGAACGTCAGTTTCAGGTCCTATATGTTTCCAAAGTTCCAGCATAAAAGACTGACAGAAACGCATCACTTCTGTATTTGATTTTCCTTTTGGATCAAAGTCAGCCCCCCCTTTGCCTCCCCCCATTGGAAGTGTTGTAAGGGCATTTTTGAAGATCTGTTCAAAGCCGAGGAATTTAAGAATGCTCAGATTAACGCTTGGGTGAAAACGGAGCCCTCCCTTATAAGGACCTATAGCATTATTGTATTGAATTCTGTAACCCAGATTAACTTTAACATTACCTTCATCATCAATCCATGGTATTTTGAAAATAATGATGCGGTCAGGTTCGACTAAGCGTTCAATTATTTTTGCAGATTCGAACTGGGGATTATTATTATAGACCTCCTCAATTGATTCAACAACTTCCCTTACTGCCTGTAAATATTCAACCTCTCCCGGATGTTTCTTTTCAAGGTTGGTCATTAGTTTATCAACATTCATTATATATAAGATTTTAGTTAATATTTAGATTCTGATAATTCAAAAATAATTTGTATCATATTCATTAAAAATGATTTAACTCATGTTATCCAAATGAGTCGGGCTATTTTTTGGGAGAATATGATGAGAGCGATCTGAAAAGTTTTTCTTTCTGATCTTTTGTCAGAGCGCTGATATATACTGGAGGGAACTTGGCAGTGTCGGGTCCTGTTTTTTGATACAGGGTTATATTACTGCTTAGCCCGAAATATTTATTAGCAGTACTGTATCCAGCAAAAGTTGGTTTATAGATCTCTATTGAATTCTTTTTGCCTCCCACTATTCCGGCATTGAAATATCTGAATACAATATTTTCACCTTCATCAGAATAGAAAACATACTGATAATTTAAGATCATAGGGAGTAATGCTATTACTAACCAGATAAGGACAATAATAAGAGTCCATATTCCATCATCAATGCCAAGAAGCGGAAATTTTATCAGTTTAATCAGGTAGGCCAATGCTATCCATGCTATTGCCAGTATAGTGGCAAAAAACAATTTGATCCTGAAATTAATTATTGTTTTACTATTATCAAAAGTCATTAATCTTAGTATTAATAAAACTATCCTTTTTCTGATAAATTTGCCGTAAAATTAATAAAACAAAATTAAATGGCCAGTTTTCGTTAATATTTTACAGATCATTTTTCGAACCTGACGGGGTTCTCTTTGCTTTGAAAAATTTAGTTATAAGTTCTCTGCATTCATTTTCAAGTAATCCTCCAATTACTTTTGTTTTTGGATGTAGAAGCTGGCCTTTTATTTTAGTATATCCTTTCTTTTCATCAGATGCGCCGTAGATCAGTTCTGAAGCCTGGCTCCAGCCTATTGCAGCTGCACACATGGCACAGGGTTCAAGGGTAACATAGACTGAACATTCCTTAAGGTATTTTCCTCCCAGCCAGTTTGTTGCAGAAGTGATCGCCTGCATTTCTGCATGTGCGGTCGGATCCTTCAATGTCTCAGTCAGGTTGCTTCCCCTTGCAATTATTGTATCCTTATGAACAATAATTGCACCAACAGGGACTTCCTGCTTATCGAAAGCTTTGCGTGCTTCTTCCAAAGCCTGCTTCATGAACCTCTCTCTTGAATTTTCGGACATAATTATTTGAAAGCAGACTAAATATAGTAAGAAAATATCATTATACCTTTGTTGTTCCATCCTCTGATCAATTTTTCTTATTTTTGATGAAATTTTCAAAATCAGATAATGTTCAGGACACATACATGCGGAGAGTTGACAATCAGCGATACAGGGAACAATGTTATCTTGTGCGGGTGGGTGCAGAAGTCAAGAGATCTCGGAGGCATGACCTTTGTTGATCTGCGTGATCGCTACGGCATTACCCAGCTTGTTTTCGACATTGAAACTGACAAACCTCTTTGTGAGAAGGCACGGAAGCTAGGCAGGGAATATGTAATCCAGGCCAAAGGAGAGGTGAGAGAGAGGAGCAATAAGAATTCAAAGATTCCTACCGGAGACATTGAAATCGTTGTGAAGGAACTTACTATACTAAACAGGAGTGATTTGCCTCCTTTCACTATAGAGGAAGACACTGACGGCGGTGAAGAGCTGAGGATGAAATACCGCTATCTTGACTTGCGCAGACGCCCTGTTAAGGATAATATTATTCTCAGGCACAGGGTGGCACAGGAAGTGCGGAGCTATATGGATTCAAAAGGGTTTATTGAAATTGAAACACCTGTTTTAATAAAATCAACTCCCGAGGGGGCCCGTGATTTCGTTGTGCCAAGCAGGATGCAAGCCGGGGCGTTTTATGCATTGCCACAGTCTCCCCAGACCCTTAAGCAGTTGCTTATGGTGGCTGGATTTGACAGATATTTCCAGATAGTTAAATGCTTCCGCGATGAGGATCTCAGAGCAGACAGACAGCCGGAATTTACACAAATAGATTGCGAGATGTCCTTTGTTGAAAGGGATGACATCCTTGATACTTTTGAAGGACTTGCCAAACATCTTTTCAGAAGGATAAAGAATGTTGATTTCACAGAACCATTTATCAAAATGCCATATGTTGAAGCTATTGAGAGCTATGGCTCCGATAAACCTGATATTCGCTTCGGCATGAAAATAGCTGAACTGACTGCAAAGGTTAAAGGTAAAGGTTTTCAGGTTTTTGATAACTCGGAATATGTTGCAGCAATATGTGTCAGGGGTTGTGCAGGGTACTCAAGGAAACAGACAGACGAGCTTACAGAATTTGTTAAACGTCCTCAGATTGGCGCAAAAGGACTTGTTTATATCAAGTACAATGCTGACGGAATTCATTCTTCAATAGGAAAGTATTATTCAGATGTTGAGCTGCTTGACATCATTAAGGTAACAGGTGCTGCAGAAGGGGATCTTGTGCTTATTATGGCAGGAGAAAAGAAGAATACTCTTTCAGCTCTCGGTGAATTAAGACTTGAAATGGGTAACAGGCTTGGACTGAGGTCAAAAGAGAGATATGCTCCTTTATGGATTGTTGATTTTCCTCTTCTTGAATGGGATGAAGAACAAAAAAGATATTTTGCAATGCATCATCCTTTTACTTCTCCCAAGCCGGAAGATCTTGAATATATGGAGTCAGATCCCGGCAGGGTACGTGCAAATGCTTATGATCTGGTAATCAATGGAGTTGAGATCGGAGGGGGTTCGGTGAGAATACATGATGCTGCTATACAGAAGCTTATGTTTAAAGCACTTGGATTTACCGAAGCAGAAGCCGAATCACAGTTTGGATTCCTTATGAATGCTTTCAGATACGGTGCGCCACCGCACGGAGGGATTGCTTTCGGATTCGACAGATGGGTAGCCATGTTTGGCGGTCAGGATTCTATCCGGGATTTTATAGCCTTTCCCAAAAACAATTCTGGGAGGGACTTAATGCTCGACACGCCCTCTGTTATATCATCGAAACAGCTTGATGAATTACATATAAAAATTGATATAAAGGATAAGACCTGACAGGTCGTCAGCGATCTTTTGCATTTTTTAACCTGATAAGGACCACTCCATTTGCACCTCTTGATCCATATATTGCGGCTGCAGAACCCTTTAAAATCTCAATCGAACTGACTGACTGAGGCGGGATGTCTTCTATTGTATTTACCGTCATGCCGTCAACAATTAACAGAGGCTCAGTACTTGCCCCAACAAAGGAAGATGCACCTTGTATCCTGATACTTTTACCATGAACTTCCACATTCGGAACCTGTCCTTTTATCATTTCGTAAATGTCTGTATAATTGGCGTATGCCTTATCTGAACCACTAATCTTATTGACATTGGTAGACATGTCTTTACTTTTTACTGAGCCATAACCAATATTTATCAGTTCCTCATCGGAAGAATTTTCATCAAGCTCTGAATATTGATTTGAAGAGCTGCCAAGTATAAAATTAACTTCAGTCCTGTTGTTCAGAGCCTGTTCAGTAATATCGCCAGCTAACGAAAAGACAGCAATACTAACTGCTGACGGTTTGACTTTTATCTTGTAGTATCCATCGATGTCAGTACTGATGTTTGTGTTCTTCCCGTCTACAATTATTACAGCTTCCGGAACAGGTTGATTATTAATATCAAGTACTATTCCCGTTATTGTAATTTTTTTTCCTGCTTTTTGTCCGGACAAATCAATAGCAGAAGCAATAATTAATAAGATTGCTAAAAAAATTCTGGTTCTCATGATATTATTTGAGTTTAATAATGATCACCCCGTTTGCTCCCTGTATTCCATAAACAGAAGCTGCAGGTCCTTTTAAGACCTCAATTGTATTAACCATGGCCGGGTCAATGCCGTTTATTGAACTTACCGGAGATCCATTAACCACAAACAAAGGAGATGAATTACCTGTAGTGCTTATCCCTCTGACTGTTACATTTGATCCCGACACATATATCCCCGGAATGGTTTGAAGCATTTCATAGATCGAATTGAATGTTATATATTCTTTCCCGCTGACATCAGCTTTTGTAACTGATTTGGTAAGATTCTTTTTTCTTGAAACGCCGTAACCTCCTTCAATTACTTCTTCTTCAGAAGGAGACAGATCCGACTCGGCATTAGAAATATAATTTTCAAGAGTGAAGTTTATCGTAGTTCTTCCATTTACAGGTTCTTCAACAATGCCCGTGCTTGTTGTAAATATTCCTATGTTTTGAACATCAGACTTTATCTTCACTTTATAGTTCCCTTCCCTGTCAGTTTTTCTGTTCGATTCCTTGCCGTCGAGCAGCACCATAATATTTGATACCGGGCTGAGGTTTGCATCCACCACCTTTCCGGTGACCGTCAGCTTCTTTCCTGATTTTTGGGCCTGAAGACTATATGTGATTGCAAATAAGAGGGATACTATTAAAAAGTATTTTATTTTCATTTTACCAGATATTAAAATTGTACGTTACATATAACCATTAGACATTTAAAAGAGGCTGTTTATTTCAAACAACTCTGGTTATCAAGGTTGCTGATGTGCATTTTTCTGCAAGAACACTTGTATATTCTCCCGCTTTTATTCCATTAACCGGGAAAACAGCCACTTTGTTTTGCGAAGTGCGCCCCGACAAATAATTGTCAGATCTCTTTGAATATCCTTCAACAAGAACTTCAAAAATCCTGCCAATGTCTTTTTTCTTCGATTTTGCAGACAATATATTTTGCAGTGCAATCATTTCATTTAGTCTTTTCGCCTTGACATCTTCCGGAACATCATCCTTTAACTTTCTTGCTGCTTTGGTGCCGGGACGCTCACTATACCTGAACATATAGGAAAAATCAAATTCTGCCCATTCCATAAGAGATAATGATGCCTCATGGTCCTTTTCAGTTTCTGTGCAAAATCCGGTAATCATATCTGTTGAAATTGCGCAATCGGGCAATATTGAACGAATTGCTTCAATCCTTTCCATATATAATTCTCTGGTATATCCTCTGTTCATCAGCTTCAGGATTCTGTTGCTCCCGCTTTGTGCAGGAAGGTGGATATGCCTGCAAATGTTTTTATGTTTTGCCATTATGAGAAGGACTTCATCTGAGAGGTCCTTAGGATGAGATGTTGAATACCTTACTCTTAGCAATGGATCAATCAATGCTGTTTTTTCAAGGAGGTGGGCAAAGTTTACAATAGTATTTTCCTGTTTCCAGTTGTATGAATTGACATTTTGCCCAAGCAAGGTAATTTCCCTGTAACCTTTTTCAAAAAGCTCCCTTGCTTCCCTTACAACTGATTCCGGATCGCGGCTTCTTTCTGCACCCCTTACATATGGTACAACACAGTAGGCACACATGTTATTGCATCCTCTCATTATAGGTATAAAAGCTGTAACCCCATTTGAATCAAGCTTTACGGGGGAAATATCTGCATAAGTTTCTTCTCTGGACAGCAAAACATTAACTGTCCTGTGCCCCGAATCAGCTTTTTTGATCATGGAAACAATATCACGGTAGGAGTCGGGTCCTGCAACAATATCTACAAAATGGTCTGTTTCAATAATTTGCTCCTTCAGCCTTTCAGCCATGCATCCTAAGAGCCCGATTACAAGATTCTTCTTTTTTTTCTTCAGATGTCTTATTGCTTCAAGCCGTCTCCATATTTTTTTTTCAGCATTTTCACGTATAGAACAGGTATTTATAAGAATAATATCAGCAGTTCTTATATCTTTGCACAGGGTATATCCGTCAGTTTTTTTTAGAAACGAAGCAACAATTTCACTGTCGGCTATATTCATTTGGCAGCCGTAAGTTTCGATATATACATTTTTTAACATAGCAAGATTAAAAAACGAAGGTTGTGAATTACGGTTTGAGTTTCAGGTTTTTCCTGTTCGCATCCTGTCACTTTTTCTTCTTTCCGATATATTATTACGACAAAAATATACAACCTGAGTGAGGATTTAAAGAAATAATTAATTTTGTATATGTAATAATAAAAACATATTGTATGTCAGGTCACAATAAATGGTCTACAATTAAGAGAAAGAAGGGAGCAGCAGATGCCAAGAGAGGTAAGATATTTACCAAAATAATCAAAGAGATTATTATTGCTGCGAAAGAAGGTGGCGGGGATCCTGATACAAATCCGAGTCTCAGGCTTGCAATCCAGAATGCAAAAGGAGTCAACATGCCCAAAGACAACATTGAAAGAGCGATCAAAAAGGCAGCCGGTGAGGATTCAGTAAATTATCTTGAGACTACTTTTGAGGGATATGCTCCTAATGGAATTGCTGTCTTTGTGGAATGTCTTACTGACAATAATAATCGGACTGTCGCATCGGTGAGGGCAGCTTTTAATAAGCATGGAGGGAACCTTGGAACCAATGGATCTCTCAGTTTCTTGTTTGATAGTAAAGGTGTTTTCACAATTAAAAATGAGGGAATTGATGCTGAAGAAATGGGACTCGAAATGATTGATGCAGGTGCTGAGGATTTTGAGGTTGACGATGAAATAATCACTATCACATGTCCCAAGGAAAATTTCGGGAACGTCAGTAAGAAACTTGGTGAAATGGGTATTGAACCTGAAGAATCAGGCCTGAAGAGGGTCCCGAACACAACAAAGACGCTGGATATCGAATCGGCGAAAAAAGTATTGAAATTCATTGAGGTTCTTGAAGATGATGATGATGTCCAGAATGTTTATCATAATCTTGAAATTACCGACGAACTTGTAGCGGAGTTTTAAGGATAATAACTTTTCCGATAAGGACATCTGCAACTTCTTTATTGTCATTTAAAATTAAACCGGATGCTTTCAGGAATGGGTTTTGATATTGATTACTACGGAAAAATCCATGTTGCAGGTATAAAAGAGAAGGTAATTTCAGAAATTCTGAAGTCTGATCACTGTTGAGTTAAAGTAAAATAATCAAAAGGTGCATACGTTTTATTTCTGTTACTGAAATTGTATATTTGCACCATGGGAAGGAATTTTTATTTACTTTCAGTTGTTTTTCTTCTGATCACAGAGTTATGCATTTCTCAGGCTTTTATCAAAACCGCCGATCTCTTCAGGCGGGATGATATCCGTTCCGGTCAGTTAAATATTTTTCAGGATAAAGCTATTGATACTCTGATGACGAGGTATATCCTTGCAAACAACAAGCTCATAACAGACGGTCAGCAGGGTATGCAGGGATTCAGGATACAGATTTACTACAGCTCTGTAAGAAACGCAAGAGAAGAATCTGCAAAAACACAGGCAAAATTCATTGAATTATTCCCTGAAATACCTTCTTATCCCGATTATCAGGAACCGGGCTGGTTTATTGTAAGGGTTGGAGACTATCGGACCACAATTGAATGTTACAAGGACCTTGTTATGATTCGCAAAGAGTTTCCCAACGCATACTGGATCCCCACTGTGATCAAATTTCCCGACCAGGTCAAAAAATAATATAAGAGAAAATATAAAATATGAATAGGGAAGAATAGCTCTATTCATTGTCATGAGAGAACCAGGTTATCATAAAATCCTGTTTATAGGATGCTAAATGCCTGTTGATCTTTTCAACATAAATATCCCTCAGAGTTATCATTATGCCTGTTTCTTCGACATTTCCAAAATGATTGTTTATAAAAGTGCCGAAGGTCCTCATTGTTGGAGAGAGATTCATATAGGCATTTATGAGGGGAGGGATATTCTCTCCGAGCTTCCTTACTTCGGATGAAAGTATTTTATAATCTTCCTTGTAGCTCCAGCCATGGAATAATATCTTCATTTTTTCCTCATGCAGATAAATATCAGCAGGATCAATAGGTGTTACAAGATTATCAGGATCATTAAAATGCTTTTTGAGAAAATAAAGAATCATATTACGGGCTTTCTGGTTGAAATGGGGATACATTGTCACTTTTCCGAAAAGATACTTAAGGTGATTATTATTAATTACTAATGCGCCCAGTCCGTCCCACAGGTTATCAAGTGCGTACATGCTTTTCCGGCCTCTTGCCCTCGATTGATAATCGGGATGAACAAATGAACGCCCCAATTCCATCATATGTGGATAGTATTTAGTAATGAAATTCTTCGAAAAGTTAAAATATGACGATGAGGCAAGTTTTTTAATATCACACTGTGTGCAGTCGCTTGGTGGAAAATAGAACCTGTAACCTCCTACTAATTCTCTGTTTTCAGGATCCCATACTATCAATTGTTTTTGCGGGTCTTCCTTTGCTGTGTCAAACTCATCGATATCGATACTATGACCTGTCCCTCCACCGGCGTGCCGGAAAGTTATTTCCCTGACTCTTCCAACTTCATGCATAAGTGCAGGTGAATCATTATTGTCAAAGATGTAGACTTCGTTATTACCGTTGTTGGTATTACGTAAAAGTTTCTCTTTTGTTAATTCTGCCAATATTTGATCTAAGGGCAAGCGATCAACGATGGGTTCCATTTTTTGTGGATTGAAATAAGAGTAAAAATTGAAACGGGTCGCAATATAATGTTTTTTTTAAATCAGGTATTAACGGGTATTAACGATTCAAGCTCATATGACTTTGATTTCACCCAATCAGCCCATTGGAGTGCAGTCTTCGAACTGTCAAATGTTGACCAGGGGATAGGTCTGCCAAAAACCAAAGTTATTTTTTTACCCCTTTGCCTGAACATTTCATCAGGGAGATAGAGCATTTCAATATTAGCCCTGATTCCCAATAAGCTCCTCAATCTTGCCAGGTTATAGAAAAATTCCGAATTCCTGCCGGAGAAAAATGCAGGAACTACATCCCTCTTGTGCCTGACAGCTTTAATTATGAAATTCTTCTGCCATTGGAGGTCACAGATGATGCCATTCTTTTTTCGGGAACACAGGCCTGCAGGAAAATAAAGGATCTGACTGTCAGATGAATAAGCTTCTTCAAGTGTCCGGGCCGCTTCCTTGCCCTGTGCTCCGTGCTTGTTGATCGGAATAAAGATGCCCGACAGGTTCCTTATATTTGTCAGGATGTCGTTGACAGGAAATTTTATTTTGTCGAAATGCATTGATAATTTATACATAAATATCATTCCATCAAGACCTCCGAGCGGATGGTTTGAAACAAATATAAAACGGCCTGATGACGGAATATTCTCTTTTCCGATAACATTATAAGTTATATTTAAAAAATCAAGCGAAGCTTCGATAAGTTCAACATCTTTCAGATGGCCATATTGCCCAAGGAACTCATTCAGTTCATCTTCATGAATTATCTTTTTAAGGTAACTTATCACAAAAGAAGGGGTCAGTTTTGCGAGACGAGGGTTCTTTGATCTCAGGACTTCTCTGACATCTATCGTTTTAAGGCCCTTTTCCGATAATTTATTCATTCATTTATCTTACATATCCAGGGATCAAATTTATAATTTTTTAAGGTGCTGTTCTATTTCATTTTCAATAAATGTTCCTTATTTAACTATAAATCAGTAATCTGTAATCAGTCTTACATTCTTTTAGTCCGATAAAAGTTATTAACAACGCAATAAAAAAAGTGGAGTAAAGTGGGGGAAAGTGGATTAAATTTACTTAATTTAGCGTTTTAATTGATAAAAAGGGTTTATGGCCACATTTATTGGCGATTATACGTGCAAAGTTGATGTCAAGGGAAGGATAATTCTCCCGATGGCATTCAAGAAGCAGATGCCTTCTGATGCCCGTGATCAGTTTGTGGTCAGGAAAGACATTTTTGAAAACTGCCTTGTGCTCTATTCAATTGAGGACTGGGACAGACAGCTTGAGAAGATACGCGGAAGGATTAATCCCTATAACCGTGAGCATAACAAGTTTCTCAGGAATTTTTTCAAGGGAACGGCTGAGCTGACTCTTGATGCAAATAACAGGATGCTTGTTCCAAAGAGAATGCTTGAAATAATCGGGGCCGACAGGGATGTAGTTCTTGCGGGGCAGGATGGCAGGATTGAGATATGGGCTGCTGATGCCTACGACAAAATTGACATGTCTGCTGAAGATTTTGCAAATCTGGCTGAAAAGCTGATGGGTGGAACTTTAAATGAGTCTTAGCAATAATGGTTTATCATATACCTGCACTTCTTTATGAAAGCATAGAGGGGCTCAACATACAACCTGAAGGGATTTATGTTGACGTTACCTTCGGAGGAGGAGGACATTCGGCTGAGATTCTCAAACGACTAAAAAGCGGGAAGCTTATTGCTTTCGATCAGGATGAAGATGCAAGGATGAATGTTCCTGATGATGAAAAAATTATTTTTTTAGAACAGAATTTCAGATTTCTCAGGAATAACCTTCTGTTCAATGGGATAACATCAATTGATGGTTTGATTGCTGACCTTGGAGTTTCTTTCCGTCAGTTTGATGAGGCTGAGAGAGGATTCACATTCCGCATGGATGGCCCTCTTGATATGCGAATGAACAAAAGCGGCAGCCTGACTGCCGCTCATCTTATCAAGACTATCGATGAATCTTTCCTTTCAGATATTTTATACAGATACGGTGACCTGTCAAACTCCCGTAAAGTGGCCAGGCAGATAATAAATGCCAGGGATGAAAAGCCGATACTTACAACGGGCGATCTTGTTTCTGCGGTCAAAGATATTGCCCCGCGCAAACAGGAGAATAAGTTCTATGCCAGGATTTTTCAGGCTCTCAGAATTATGGTGAATCATGAGATTGATTTCCTGAAAGAAATGCTTCTTCAAGCCCTTGAGATGCTTAATAGTGGCGGGAGGCTTGTTGTTATTACATACCATTCGCTTGAAGACAGGGTAGTTAAGAATTTTATGAGGACAGGCAATTTTGAAGGAATAGAGAAGAAGGATTTTTATGGTAATCCCGAGAGACCATTTCGTTTGCTGACAAGGAAGGGGATTGTTCCCGGGCTGGATGAGATTAAAAACAATAACCGGGCAAGAAGCGCCAGGTTGAGAATAGCTGAAAAAATTTAAGTGATGGAAGGGATTGAAAAGGAGTTAAAACAGAATAAAGGGAAAGGAAAATCAGGGAGTTTTATAAAGGAGCTTCTCAGTGGCAGCATGGTTACGGAAAAGATCATCCTGAATAACCTCTGGTATGTTCTTCTTCTTACGCTTCTTGCTGCAATATATATCGGGAACAGGTTCCATGCTGAAAAAATTACACGGGAGACAACAAGGCTGGAGCGGGAGGTTAAGGAACTCCGTGCGGAATCACTGGCTACATCAGCCGATCTGATGTATATAAGCAGGCAGTCGGAAGTATTGAGATTGGTAAAGGAGAAAGGGCTGGGTCTGGAAGAACTTAAATCTCCCCCTTATAAACTGCTCGTAGAAAGAAAATAACTGTATGGCTATACGTGACGAAATAATATTCCGCAGTGGCATTGTTTATTTCATAATAGCTCTCTTTGCTATTGCTGTTCTGGCAATGATCCTTGTGCTCCAGATCGTTCAGCACGGCAAATGGTCGGCTATGAGTGAAAAATATGTTTATCAGACAGCCGAGATGCCGGCTGACAGAGGAGATATTCTTGCTATGGATGGCAGGTTGCTTGCCAGTTCCGTACCCTACTATACGATCTATATGGATACCAGAAGCACCGGCATGTCTCAGGCAATCTGGTCGAATGGGATAAATGGTTTATCGGCAGGCCTTGAAAGGCTTGTCGGTGAAAGATCGGCCTCGGAATGGAAAACAGTTCTCACCCGCGCGCGCGAAAGAGGTGACCGTTATTTTCTTATCAAAAGGCGGGTTGATTACCAGACTCTGAAACAACTAAAGAAACTCCCGATTTTCAGGGAAGGGCAATTCAAAGGGGGAATGGTTGCACAGCCTGAGAACAGAAGAATTCTTCCAAACAGTGATCTTGCTGCACGGACAATAGGATACCTTAATCTTGGCACCGATGGTACTAAAGTTGGTATTGAGGGTTCATTTGAACGAGAGCTTGCAGGTAAAAACGGTATGGCTGTAAAACAAAGACTTACCGGAGGTGACTGGATAACTGTTGATGATGCAAACAGTATTAGGTCGCGGGATGGCAATGATGTGATAACAACAATCGATATTGATCTTCAGGATGTAGCTTCTTCAGCCCTGAAGAACCAGCTCAAGAAACACAATGCACACCATGGATGTGCCATCGTTATGGAGGTGGCTACCGGCGATATAAGGGCAATAGTAAACCTCGAAGAGGGCAAGGATAAAGATTATCATGAAACATATAATTATGCAATAGCTGAGAGTGCCGAACCGGGTTCAACCTTTAAGCTTCCGGTCATTATGGCTGCTCTTGAAGATGGGGTTATTGATACCGGCGATATAGTCGATACAGGTACGGGCAGTATCAAATTCTATAATAAGGTTATCAGGGATACCAAAGAGGAAGGTTATGGTAAACTGACTGTCAATCAGGTTTTCGAATTGTCATCAAATGTTGGAACCTCTAAACTAATCTACGAACATTATAAGGATCATCCACGTGATTTTGTCAACCGGCTTTATGCAATGAAGCTTAATGAAAAGCTTGATATTCAGCTTAAGGGTGAAGGAGAACCCCTGATAAGATATCCCGGTGATAAATTTTGGTCGGGGCTTTCATTGCCAATGATGTCACATGGCTATGAGGTTCAGCTTACTCCATTGCAGATTCTTACGTTTTACAATGCTGTTGCAAATGACGGCAGAATGATGAAGCCGAGATTTGTCACAGCCGTTATGCGCAACGGTCAGATAATAAAGAATTTTGAACCTGATGTGATAATCAATTCAGTTGCATCCAGGAATACGATAAGGAAAGCGAGAAAGATGATGGAAGGTGTTGTTGAAAGGGGCACTGCAACAAATCTGAAGAATGCTAACTACAGAATAGCAGGTAAAACCGGTACTGCCCAGATAGCTCAAGGGAGATCCGGTTACAGGTTAGGAATGAGAATTTCATACCAGGCTTCTTTTGTTGGCTATTTCCCCGCTGATAAACCCCTGTATTCTTGCATCGTTGTTATAAATGCCCCTTCGAACGGGGTTTATTACGGCAACCTTGTCGCCGGTTCCGTATTCCGGGAAATATCAGATAAAATTTATGCAACGAACTTCTATAAGGACTACAGAAATGCTGAAATTTTAGAAAAGACACAATCTGTTCCTGAGGCTGGAAATGGTTATCGTCCGGATATAAACCTTGTTCTCCGGAAATTTGATGTAAAGCACAGAAAGGATACGGACAGCGACTGGATAGCAACCCGCGAGAGCGGCGATACGGTTAAGTTTGTTGGAGTTAACACTACTAAGGGGTTGGTTCCTGATGTGAGGGGTATGACTCTCAGGGATGCCTTTTACCTGCTTGAAAATTCAGGGTACAGGGTACGGTACAGAGGGAAAGGCAAAGTGCTGAGGCAATCTCCGGAACATGGTGCCAGATATTTTGAGGGACAAATTGTTTCTCTTGAGATGAATTTGTAATATGGTTATTTTAAAAGAATTAACGGCAGGAGTAAAAGTGATCACCTTCAGGGGGGATCATGAGAAGCTGATCAGCAGCATAACATTCGATTCCCGTGAGGTTTCGTCAGGATCGTTGTTTGTAGCTGTCAGAGGATCCCGGAATGATGGCCATAAATACATTGATGCTGCAATAAGATCGGGTGCATCTGCGATAGTGTGTGAAGTGTTGCCTGACAGACCTGATCCTGATGTTTCATGGATTGTTACAGATGATTCAGCTAAAGCTCTTGGAATTTTTTCTTCAAACTTTTATAAAAATCCTTCATCATCCTTAAAGCTTGTAGGTGTAACAGGCACAAACGGAAAAACAACAATAGTTACACTGCTATATGAAACTTTTACCGGTCTGGGATATAAATGCGGTCTCTTTTCGACTATATGTAATTATGTGGCCGACAAGGAACTTCCTGCAACACACACAACACCAGACCCTGTACAGCTTAACAGCATAATGGCGGAAATGGTCAATGCCGGCTGCGAATACGCCTTTATGGAGGTAAGCTCTCATGCTGTAGATCAGCAAAGGATATCGGGATTGAAGTTTGCCGGAGCTGTTTTTACAAATCTTACGCACGACCATCTTGATTACCACAAGACTTTTGATTGCTACCTGGCAGCAAAGAAGAAGTTCTTTGATCATTTGCCGGAAAATTCATTCGCTCTTGTGAATGCTGATGACAGGAATGGGAAGGTAATGCTTCAGAACTGCATGGCGAAACAATTTACTTATTCTGTCCGATCTGTTGCAGATTTCCGTTGCAGGATAATCGAACAAAGCTTTAACGGGATGGGATTGAAGATCATGGGAGAAGAAGTATGGACGAGATTCATCGGCGATTATAATGCTTCCAATCTGCTTGCCGTTGCTGCAGTTTCAGAACTACTGGGGGCAAAGCGGAAAGAGCTTCTTACAGTAATGAGCGATCTTCATCCAGTAGCCGGCCGTCTTGAAGTCATCAGATCGTCCGGAATAACCGGTATTGTCGATTATGCTCATACCCCTGATGCCCTTGTAAATGTACTTGACATATTGAATAAGATCAGGGAGGGCAATATTCAGCTCATAACAGTAGTCGGAGCCGGAGGCGACCGGGATAAAACTAAAAGACCCAAAATGGCAGCTATCTCTGCCGAGAGAAGCACAAAGCTGATCCTTACTTCTGATAATCCAAGAACCGAAGATCCGGAAAAGATACTTGATGATATGGAAGCAGGGATATCTGCTGAACTGAAAAGCAGGACCCTCAGGATTTGCGACCGGCGTGAAGCAATTAGAACAGCAGTTATGCTGGCCGCTAAAGGTGATGTAATACTTGTTGCCGGCAAAGGTCATGAACCCTATCAGGAAGTGATGGGAGTCAGACATCATTTTGATGACAGGGAAGAACTTAAAAAGGCATTAGCGGAAAAACGAATTTAAAAAATGCTGTACTATCTGTTTAAATATCTCGACGAGCTGAATGTCCCCGGAGCAGGAGTGTTCAGTTATATTTCCTTCAGGTCAGCTGCAGCGGTTATTACATCTCTTTTTATCTCAGTGCTCATTGGAAAAAGAATAATCCTTTTGCTCAAGAAAAAGCAGGTGGGTGAGGTCGTCAGGGAACTTGGACTTGAAGAGCAGTATCAGAAGAAAGGTACACCTTCAATGGGAGGTATAATAATACTTGCTTCAATAGTTATTCCCGTACTTCTTTTTGCCAGACTTGATAATATTTATGTCCTTCTGATGCTTCTTACAACTTTGTGGCTTGGATTTATTGGGTTTATTGATGATTATATAAAGATCTTCAAAAAGAACAAGGAAGGTCTTGCAGCTCATTTTAAGATCATAGGGCAAATTATCCTCGGACTGATAATTGGTCTGACGCTTTTCTTTTATGAAGATGTAATAACAGTTGAAAAAGCAAGTATATCCAATCTTTCAATGAATGAGAAGATTGAGATGCCTGATCCTGGAGAGCCTGTTTATAATAAGGATCAGATTTCCGTTGAAAAAAAATCAAGAAAGACCACAATACCATTTATAAAGAATAATGAGTTCGATTATGCCTGGCTTGTTGCTTTTATAAATAAAGATCACCGGCAACCCTGGGCATGGCTTGTGTTTGTTGCAATAGTGATTTTTATTATTACGGCAGTTTCAAACGGAGCAAACCTGACCGACGGTCTTGACGGCCTGGCTACCGGGGTGTCTGCTATAATAGGTACGGCTCTTGGCATACTGGCTTATGTCTCAAGTAATAAGATCTATTCCGATTATCTCAATATAATGTTTATCCCGCACTCAGAGGAGCTTGTGATCTATGCAGCATCTTTTATCGGAGCGACAATTGGATTCTTATGGTATAATTCATATCCGGCACAGGTTTTTATGGGAGATACCGGATCTCTTGCACTGGGAGGGATAATAGCAGTTTTTGCGATAATAATAAGAAAGGAGCTTTTAATACCGGTCCTTTGCGGGATCTTCCTTGTAGAAGACCTTTCTGTTGTGTTTCAGGTCGCATGGTTTAAGAGGACTAAAAGAAAATACGGAACGGGTCGTCGGATCTTTTTGATGGCACCGTTGCATCATCATTATCAGAAAAAAGGATATCCCGAGCCGAAAATAGTGACACGGTTCTGGATTGTGGCATTGATACTTGCAGTTATAAGTATAGTTACGCTTAAGATCAGATAGTTAAATGCAGAAAAAGATTGTTATACTGGGAGCGGGTGAAAGTGGTGCAGGGTCAGCAGTTCTTGCAAAGAAACATGACTTTGATGTTTTTGTATCCGACAAGGGGCAGATAAAGGAGAAATATAAGAAATTGCTTGAAGATCATTCTATTGAATATGAGGAAGGCAGACATACCGAAAAGAAGATCTTTATGGCTGATGAGGTTATCAAAAGCCCGGGAATTAAGGAAAATGAACCTTTGATATTGCAGCTGAAGGAGAAGGGCGTTTCTGTTATTTCAGAGATTGAATTTGCGGGTCGTTATGCCAGCGGATTAAAGATCTGTATTACCGGCAGTAACGGAAAGACGACTGTCACTAACCTTATTTATCATATTCTCAAAAAAGCCGGAAAAAGTGTTGCAATGACAGGTAATGTTGGTAACAGCTTTTCGCTTTCTGTGGCTGAAGGAAAACATGATTATTATGTTATCGAACTGAGCAGCTTTCAACTCGATGGGATGTATGATTTCAGGGCCGATATTGCAGTGCTGATGAATATTACGCCAGACCATCTCGACAGGTACGATTATAATTACAGGAACTACATCGATTCAAAGTTCAGGATAATACAAAATCAGACACAATCGGATCACTTTATCTATTGGGCAGATGACCCTGTAATAGCCGCAGAATTGTCTCATAGGAAATTAAGCATGAAACTCCTGCCTTTTTCCGACACCATAAAAGAAAATATGACGGCATATATCGACAACAACGAATTAATAATTGATTACCTAAATAAAATTAATCTTATGACCATTCACGAATTGGCACTTAGAGGCCGGCATAACACCTATAACTCAATGGCAGCCGCTATTGCAGGCAAGGTACTTAATATTCGCAAAGAAATTATTAGGGAAAGCCTGGCTGATTTTCAGGGAATAGAGCATCGGCTCGAACCAGTGATCAAAGTGAGCGGGATCAGTTTTATCAACGACTCGAAGGCGACAAATGTCAATTCAACATGGTATGCCCTGGAATGCATGGAAACGCCTGTAGTATGGATAGTTGGCGGAATAGACAAGGGTAATGACTATTCAGAACTCATTCCCGTTGTAAAACAGAAAGTGAAAGCTGTTGTGTGTCTTGGTGAAGACAACAAGAAGATAATCGATACTTTCAGTGATAAGGTGCCGACAATAATTGAAACAAACTCAATGGAGGAAGCGGTACGTTCATCTTATTATCTGGCAAAAAAGGGAGAGACGGTTCTGTTGTCGCCTGCATGTGCAAGTTTCGACCTTTTCAACAATTATGAGGACCGCGGCCGTCAGTTCAAATCAGCAGTGAGGAATCTGTAATAAACAAAAGTATGCAGCAAGGCTGGATTACAAGGACTTTTAAGGGAGACAGGGCAATATGGGGTCTTGTGGTTCTTTTCATGGTATATTCCCTGCTGGCAGTATATAGTTCATCTGTAAATGTTGCTTTCAGGAGCCATGGCGGAAACACCACATATTTTCTAAGAAGCCAGTTTTTCATGCTTCTGCTGAGCCTTGTTATAATTGTGATCGTTCATTACCTTCCTTACAGGATCTATTTTTCTCTTGCAGGACTTTTGCTTATTATCTCAGCCGGTCTTCTTGTGCTTACACTTGTTTTTGGAGCCAGGGTGAATGAAGCAACAAGATGGCTTGTAATACCTGGAACGGGGTTCAGACTGCAAACTTCCGATGTTGCCAAAGTGGCTCTTGTTATCTATCTGGCCAGGACACTGGCAAGATACCAGGGAGAATTGAATAATTTCATGCTTGTCACAAAGTATTTTATGATTCCTGTGGCTGTTATCTGTGCTTTGATAATGCCTGAAAACCTGTCGACTTCTGTTCTTGTTTTTGGAGTTTGCATGATAATACTTTTTATCGGAAGAGTGCCTGTGAAATTTCTTCTGGCTTATGTAGGACTGGCAATTGCCGGGGTGATTATATTAACCTTATTCCTGTCAATTTTTACCAAGGATAACAGAGTGGAGGTATGGAAGAACAGGATAGAAAATCATTTCGCAGGGAAGGGAGACGATGATAGTAATTTTCAGTCGAATCAGGCTAAGATTGCTATTTCAACAGGAGGATTATTCGGTAAGGCTCCGGGAAGAAGTACACAAAGGAATATGCTTCCGCAATCAAATTCCGACTTCATTTTTGCAATAATAATAGAAGAATATGGATTATTTCTAGGGGCCATTCCTCTTATTCTCGCTTATATGATTTTGCTTTTCAGGGGTATTGCTATTGCAAAGAAATGCGATACGGCATTTCCTGCTTTTCTTGTCCTGGGATTGATAATAATGATTGTAGTTCAGGCAATGATAAACATGATGGTTGCAGTTGGTATAATGCCAGTAACCGGCCAGACCCTGCCGATGGTAAGCTGGGGCAGGACTTCAGTACTTATGATGAGTTTCTCAATTGGGGCCATTTTAAGTGTCAGCCGGGTTGTAAATGCAAGAATAAGAAAAGAAGAACTGCCTGAGGAAGAATTAACTGATGAAGGAGAAAAGATATATGAGCCGGCAAAAGCATAAAAGAATCATTATCAGTGGTGGGGGTACAGGAGGACATGTTTTCCCGGCAATATCAATTGCAAATGCCCTGAAGAGGATTAATCAGGACATTGAAATTCTTTTTGTTGGAGCTGAGGACAGAATGGAAATGGAAATGGTCCCGGCAGCTGGATACAGGATAACAGGCTTGCCGGTTGCCGGATTCAGGAGAGGATTATATTTCAGGAATATTTCTGTTTTTATAAAACTTGTAAGGAGTTTGTTTCTGGCCCGGACTATTATTAAGGATTTTAAACCGGATGTTGCAGTTGGTGTAGGCGGTTACGCAAGCGGCCCTTTGTTGTGGCAGGCAGGAAGGATGAAGATACCCACGCTTATCCAGGAACAGAACAGCTATGCTGGTATCACAAACAAATTGCTCGCAAAAAAGGCATCAGCAATATGCGTTGCTTATGATGGCATGGAAAAATATTTTCCTGAGCAGAAGATAATTAAGACAGGGAACCCTGTACGGCAAAGTTATGAAAACCTTGAGAATCTTCGTAGTGAAGCCCTCACATTTTTCAAGTTCAGAAATAACTCCCCGGTCATACTTGTGCTTGGAGGTTCACTTGGCGCAGGAACAATAAATAAAAGCATGGCTGATAACCTTCATAAGATTATCAGTTCAGACTGTCAATGGCTATGGCAGACTGGCAAGGAATATTATGACAAAGTGAAAGCAATGATTTCTTTAGAAGCCGGAAAATGTGTCTCAGTTCATGATTTCATCCACAGAATGGATTATGCTTACGCAGCAGCTGATATAATAGTGTCGAGGGCAGGTGCCGGAACAATTTCGGAATTATGTCTCGTCGGGAAACCAGTAATCCTTGTCCCGTCACGTAATGTGGCGGAGGATCATCAGACTAAAAATGCTCTTGCTCTTACATATAAGAATGCAGCTCTGCTTGTGCGTGATGATGATGCAGTTAAACATCTTATAGACACAGTTATAAGGCTTGTTTCAAATAAAGATGAAAGGGAATTACTTTCAGCTAATATAAAAGGGCTTGCAGAAAGAGATGCAGATGTCAGAATTGCACGGGAAGTGCTTAAACTAACAGAGAGATGATGGAGTTTATAAATAGAAAAGGCGTTTATTTTATAGGTATCGGAGGTATTGGCATGAGTGCCCTTGCCAGGTACTTCCTGGATAAGAAATATGTTGTTGCCGGTTACGACAGAACTCCGACGCGAATAACAAAAAAGTTTGAAGAGGCCGGCTGCTCTATTTCTTTTAACGATGACATTGTTACGATACCTCCTCGGTTCAGGGACATACATAACAAGGGGAATTATCTGATTGTATTCACTCCTGCTATTCCTGCTGATAACAGGATTTTATCTTTCTTCAGAAATAACGGTTATAATATCAAGAAAAGATCCGAAGTACTTGGAGAAATTTCTGCAGAAACAAACACTGTTGCTATAGCAGGAACACATGGTAAGACGACTGTTTCAACGATGACTGCCCATTTGCTGAAACAATCACATGTAGATTGTATCGCTTTTCTTGGAGGTATTTCCAAGAATTACGGTTCCAATTTTATAAAAGGGAATAGCAGATACACAATCATAGAGGCTGATGAATATGACAGGTCTTTTCACCGTCTCATCCCGCAGATTGCAGTAATAACTGCAATTGATTCAGATCATCTTGAAGTTTATGGCAACCATGAGACAATGGTTAGGGCCTATAATGAATTCGGATGTAAGATAAGACATGGAGGCACAATGATCTGCAGATACGCTATCAGGGAGCATATTTCAGCTCCTGAAGGAGTCCGTTTCCTTACTTACGGCAGAGAACCGGAAGCTGATTTTTATTTTTACGATGTGGAAAATCTCAATCAGCTATACAGGTTCAGCATTAAAACTCCAGGCGGTCTGCTTAAGGATCTTCAGTACACTTTCCCCGGGATAATAAATATTGAAAATATGACTGCAGCTGTTGCTGTAGCATCAATATGCGGTGTCCCTGAAAATGAGATAAGGAAAGCCATACTCACTTTCCAGGGCGTGAGACGAAGGTTTGATATCAGAATAAATACTCCTGATCTGTCTTATATTGATGATTATGCACATCATCCTGAAGAGATAAAAGCCTGTATCCTGTCATTAAAGGAATACTTCGGGCAACGGAAAATAACAGGCATTTTCCAGCCCCATCTATTTACACGCACACGTGACTATGCCGATGGTTTTGCTGAGATCCTCGATAAGCTTGATGAAGTGATCCTGTTGCCTGTATATCCGGCAAGAGAAATGCCGATACCTGGTATTTCTTCTGAAATGATATTATCGAGAATGAAGAACAGCAATAAAAGACTTCTTGCAATGAATGATGTTCTGTCAGAGCTTGATCCTGAAAAATTGGATGTACTTGTTACGATCGGGGCAGGAGATATTGACACTCTTGTGGAACCGATTGAAATGAAACTCAGGAAAGGGGCTAGCAGATGATAAAGCTGATCAGAATACTGCTTATGATACCTGTATTATACCTGGCTGTAATTCCATTCATTTTTGCATCGGTGACAAATTCAAAGCCATGTAGCCGGGTTGTTATTCACATAGCAGATTCAGCTGATTATCATTTTGTTACAAGACAGCAGCTATTAGACCTTGTATATAACGGCAATAATAAGATCCTTGGCAGCCCTGTCAGGAGTATCCCGGTATCTCAGATTGAGGACAGGATAAACCGCTTAAGGGAACTGAGAATTGCTGAAGCCTATATGACGATTGACGGATCCCTGCATATCTATGCTGATCAGCGGAATCCTCTTATGAGAGTAATACCTGATGAAGGAGGTGATTTTTTTATTGATGAGGAAGGATATACGTTCCGCAAAAGAAACCTTTATACACCCAGACTTCATATTGTAGGAGGTAACGTGGATATCACACCTGCTATGCTTGAAGGTGTAAGTGTGCTTGATACAAGTTTTAAGGATACTACACTTAGGGATATCTTTTATTTTGTAAAGTATATTAAGAATAATTCATTCTGGTCAGCGCTGATTGATCAGATTTATGTTGACAGCAGGGATGAAATAGACCTTTTTCCGCGGGTTGGCAATCATCTTATTCATCTGGGTACAGCAGAGAATTACGAAGGCAAGCTGAGAAATCTTGAAGCTTTTTATGATAAGATATTGCCTGAGGCCGGATGGAACAGATATTCATCGATCAATCTGGAGTTTAAGGATCAGATAGTATGTAAAAGAAGACAGTAAAAACTATATTCAAATGAGCAGCAAAGAACAGTATGTAGCAGCAATCGACATTGGAACCACAAAAATTGTGGCAATTGTCGGAAGAAGGAATGAGAATGGTAAAATAGAGATTCTCGGATTAAGTAAAGCCCTTTCGAAAGGTGTAAAGAGAGGTATAGTACTGAATATTGAAGACACGGTCAATGCAATCCAGACAACTGTTGAAGATGTTCAGAAGCGGTCAGGTATAATGTTCTCTGAGGTATTTGTTGGCATAGCCGGTCAGCATATTAAGAGTATGAAGAACCGTGGTTACATCCTTCGCGATTCCTATGAAGATGAGATTAAAAAAGAGGAAGTCTTCAAGCTGATTGAAGATATGCACAAGATCCATATAGATATCGGGGAAGAGATAATTCATGTGATACCTCAGAATTTCATTGTAGATAATGAAACTGGAGTTAAAAGTCCGATAGGCATGTGCGGCAGGCGTCTTGAAGCCAACTTTCACATTGTCATTGGCCACGTGGCTGCTGCCAAGAATATCGAGAAATGCATCAGGAAGGTCAATTTATCTGTTAAGGATATGATACTTGAACCGCTTGCTTCGTCTGATGCAGTCCTGACAGATGATGAGAAAGAAGCAGGAGTTGTTCTTGTTGATATCGGGGGAGGTACAACCGATGTGGCTGTTTATTATGATAATATAATCCGCCACACTGCTGTTATACCTCTGGGAGGGAATGTTGTAACAAAGGATATCAAGGAAGGTTGTGCAATCCTTCATCGTCATGCTGAGCAACTTAAATTACAGTATGGTTCAGCACTTGGCGACATTGCACCTGACGATAAAGTTGTTTCTATTCCGGGTATAAGTGGAAGGGAACCAAAAGAGATCTCTTTCAGAAGTCTGGCCTATATTATTCAGTCAAGGATGGAAGAAATTATCGATTTTGTGAATTTTGAGATTCAAAACTCGGGCTATGCCGATAAGCTTGCAGCTGGGGTAGTTGTTACAGGTGGAGGAGCAATGCTTAAGCACCTTTCGCAGCTGATGAAGTTCAAAACAGCTATGGATGTAAGGATCGGCCTGCCCAATGAACATCTTGCAGGAGCCGGGAAAGATGAAATTAACCAGCCCATGTATGCAACAGCAGTGGGGTTGATAATGCGCGGGTTTGATTACCTCGATACATACAAGAAATCTTTTATTGCTGACAGGAAGGAAGTTTTTGTTAGTCCTCCGCTTAGAGAAGTTGTCGATCATGAAGAAAAGGAAATAAAGGAAAATCCGGAGGAATTACAAGCGGAACCAAAAACCTCCATTGCCGAAAAGATCAAGATGATGATGATTAAGATGTTTGAGATTGAAGATCAGTCTATTAACTGATAGATCGGAATATAGTGAATTACTGTGGATAAGTACTGTCAATAAACGCTAAAACTTAATAAAATGACGGACGATATAATGAACTTTGATCTGCCTGTTGAAAGATCATCAATCATAAAGGTCCTTGGGATCGGAGGTGGTGGTACAAATGCCGTGAACCACATGTTTGAAAGAGGTATCAAGGATGTAAATTTCATTGTTTGCAATACCGACCATCAGTCTCTTGCAACCAGTCCTGTTCCGGTCAAGGTTCAGATCGGAGAGTCCCTTACTGAGGGGATGGGAGCCGGGAGTCAGCCTGAAAAGGGGAAAAGAGCTGCTCTCGAAAACATTGAAGATGTAATGAATACACTTAAAGGCAATACCAGGATGGTGTTTATAACCACCGGTATGGGCGGCGGAACCGGAACAGGCGCAATACCCGTTATTGCAAAAGCCTGCAAAGAGGCAGGATTGCTCACAATAGCTGTTGTAACAATTCCTTTTAAATCCGAAGGGAAGGTCAGGATAAGATATGCAATAGACGGGATAACAGAATTGAAAGACCATGTCGATTCCCTTCTTGTGATTAATAATGAGAAGTTAAGGGAAATATATGGTAATCAGGGTGTTTCAACAGCTTTTTCGAAAGCCGATGATGTTTTAACTACAGCTGTGAAAGGGATAGCCGAAATAATAACTGTTACCGGGTATATAAATGTCGATTTCGCAGATGTTGAAACAGTTATGAAAAATTCGGGAGTGGCTTTAATGGGAATGGGTATAGCCCAGGGAGAGAACAGGGCAATAAATGCGATTGAGAATGCATTAGCTTCCCCGCTTTTGAACTCAAATGATATAACCGGGGCAAAAAGCATACTTATTAATATATCATCAGGGAAAGGCGAAAACGAACTTACAATGGATGAGCTAGGCGAAATAACTGATTATATGTATGAATCTGCTTCCGAAGATGCTCTGATAATAAGAGGATTGTCTCAGGACGAATCACTTGGTGAAAATATAAGTGTGATAGTTATTGCTACAGGATTTGAGGCCAATTCCATATTCCAACCCTATAGGCTCACCAGGAAATCAACAAGAGTTGAATTATTACAGGAAACGCCGGCGATTCCCGAAGTATTAAGCAGATCCCGGCAGGAAGATGAATTCGTTGTACACAAAAAAGGTAAAAAATCGATAATAACTGATCTTGAGGAGGAAATGCAGGGAGTTATTGATTTTAACCTTGTGAATAGCGATACGGTCGGTATTGTACATAACAGAACTGAAAATGCTAAAGATGAAGAACAGTTAAAATCCGAAGCCACACTTCGGAAAGTCAAACATATGCAGAAAATATTACAGAAGGAAGGATTATCTAATAAGACAATGAATGAGAACATTGAAACTTTCGAGGAAGTTCCGGCTTACATAAGGAGAAACATGTCACTTGGTGATACTGAAAAACCTTCTGAAAGCAAATTGTCTAGATTCACTCTCACTTCCGATGATGAAGAGGGGCCTGTGTTAAGAGAGAATAATGCTTACCTGAACGACAACGTTGATTAAGCATGTGATTTTTATTGTCCGGGGACGGGGACGTTTCATGAAACGTCCCCGCTTGTTTTTAATTTTTATATTTGCGATGATGAAAAGGAATCTGCCGATATTGATACTTCTTCTTTCATCTGTTGTTTTGGCGGCGCAACCTGAGGAGGAAGTAAAACCCCGGACTATAAAACAGTGGAATCTTTCCGCTGATCTTATTGATGAGGTAACAATTCCTTTTGACACTGTTTTCTCATTGTTCCACCGATACAGACTGTCTGACAGATATTCATCATTAAATGCCACTCTCGGGAATTACGGATTGCCATTCTATCAGATCAATTTTTTCGACCGTGTTATGGATCCTGATAAATTCCTGTATACAGGTTTTTATCCTTTTATGTTTGTCCCTGAAAAAGCTGTATTTATGAATACACAGGTGCCATTTTCGGAAATGGTATGGACTTATGGAGCACCAAGGGAAACAGCTGAACAAACATTCAGGGTACGTCATTCGCAGAATGTGAACAGAAATCTGAACTTCGGGCTTATTTTTGATGTGATCTATAATCTTGGTCAGTATAATTATCAGAAAACTGACAACAAAACATTTACATTTTACGGATCATATACGGGGACAAAATACAAAGCTTATTTTTCAACAGGTGTCAATAATCTCAACACTGCCGAAAATGGAGGGATTATTGATAAGAACCATCTCAAACTTTATGAAACACGCGAAGTTCCGGTGAACATGGGCTCTCTTAATTCATCAAAGAGCATCTTAAAAAACAATAACCTGCTTTTAGTGCAGAGGTATAAGGTCGGTGGAACACAGCCTCAGAGTGATACTGCAAAAGTAAAAAGATCTGGTATATCAGGTCTCAGCGGCACTTTTTCACATATCCTTACCTGGGAAACAAACAGGAGGACATATATTGACAAGTCTCCCGGGTCGGGTTTTTATAAAGACACCCTTATCAATGGAAAATTTACAAGAGATTCTCTTTCATCACGGATGCTCAAGAATACAATTCGATTTGACTTTATGACTGATGAGTCGAAAAAGCTGCGACTTGGAATTGGTGTTGGCCTGCGAAATGAACTTATAAGATATGGTCAGATAATACCATCAAATGATGTAATTACTGCTGATACTGCCGGATGGATACGTAACAACAATGTGCTTATTGGCAGGATACTCAATGATATCGGGGATAAATTCGGCTGGATAGCAGTGGGTGAACTCTTTCTTACAGGCTACAGAGCCGGTGATTTCAGCCTCAAAGGAGAAATAACAAAAAAAATTGGTTTTGAAAAAGGGACGGCATCATGGATAATAAACGGTGCAATGACAAATACCCAGCCTTCCTTCTGGATGGAGAACTGGGGAAGCAATAATTTTAAATGGCAAAACAATCTGAAGAAAGTATTCCGGATAGATGTAGGAACCATCTTTTCATATCCGGTCCGCAAAGCGGAGATTAGATTCAATTATGCCATAATCGATAATTTTACTGCATTTAATTTACTTGCCCTGCCGGATCAGTACCAGAGCGGCTTATCTGTCGCATCGCTGAATGCAAAAAAAGAGATGAAGGCCTGGAAATTTCACCTGAATACTGATCTGCTCATCCAGAAAAGCAGTAATTCCGAAATACTTGACCTTCCACTTATAACAACAAAAACAGCATTCTTTTTCGAACATCTTTTCAGGTTCAAGGAAACGAACGGTGATCTTAATACACAGTTGGGAGTTGAAGTACTCTACCATACAGATTATTATCCTTATTCATATATGCCTGCCACAGGCAGATTTTACAGACAGAATGGGATTAGAGCCGGTAATTATCCTTTCATTGATGTATTTCTCAATTTTAAGCTCAGGCGAACAAGAGTCTTCATTATGTATGATCATCTTAATTCGGGATATATGGGATATGATTATTTTATGACTCCCGATTATCCCATGAATACCAGGATGTTACGATATGGACTTGCCTGGACCTTTTATAATTAAAAAAAATGTATTACTTTTGCCCCGCTTTTTTTAAAATATGTGTAACTAAAATGAAAAGCGTTGGCGAAAAAGAATTTTGTTTTTTTTATTCTGCTGATCATTCTGTTATCCTGTGTAAGAAAATCTGATACTTCTAACATTCCAGTTAAACATACTCCGGTTTCATTCGATTTAGATTCAATTATTTCGAGAGGAAGGCTTATAGCAGTTTCAGATTTTAATTCGACGGATTATTTCATCTATAAGGGAGAACCGATGGGTTTCTATTTTGAACTGCTAAAGAACTTCACGGAGCATCTGGGGATCGATCTTGAAATAATAAAAGAGAATGATCTTGAGAATGCATTCAGTTTATTGAAATCAGGGGATGCTGATGTTCTTGCATTTGGATTGACAGTTAGCTCTTCGAGAAAGAAGGACATACGCTTTACTGATCCGATATTTGAGACAAGGCAGGTTCTCGTTCAGAAGAAACCGCATAACTGGCGTTCGATGACGATGGATATGCTTAACAAAAAGCTTGTAAGGAACCAGTTGGATCTTGCCGGTAAGACAATTTATGTCCAGAAGCTCTCATCACATGCTGAGCGGCTGAAAACGCTTGCAGAGGAGATCGGGGATTCGATCACCATTATTGAGGTGCCTTATGATTCTGAGGAACTGATAAGGAATGTTGCTCATGGTGAAATAGAATTTACAGTGTGTGATGAGAACACTGCATCTGTTAATTCAACCTATTACCCTGATATTGATGTGAATACACCAATAAGCTTTGCACAGAACATTGCCTGGGGAGTAAGGCAAACCAATTCAGAAAAATTATTGCTGGAACTTAACAGCTGGTTAAATACTTACAGAAAGAGCAAGGCGTTTGCACTGTTGTATAATAAATATTATAAGAATTCCAGATCGAGTCTGATAGTAAAAAGTGATTATTATACATCCAGTACGGGTAAAATATCGAAGTACGATGACCTTATTAAATCTGCGAGTGAGAAGATAGGCTGGGATTGGCGTTTGCTTGCTTCGCTTGTTTACCAGGAATCCAGGTTCAATCCTCTTGTTAGATCTCATGCAGGTGCTTATGGACTTATGCAGATTATGCCTGTTACCGGTAAACATTTCGGCATTGATATAACAGCTTCGCCATCAAATAATGTCAGGGCTGGAATAATGTATATAAACTGGCTGCAGGAGCTATTTGAAAATAAGGTCAGCGATCCGGAAGAGAGACTGAAATTCATCCTTGCATCCTATAATGCAGGACCGGGTCATATTCTTGATGCAATGAGGCTGGCAGAAAAGAACGGAATGAATCCTGAAATATGGGACGGGAGTGTGGAATACTGGCTTCAGAAGAAATCGGATCCTGTTTATTACCGGGATGCTGATGTTAAAAGCGGATATTTCAGAGGGACGGAGTCAATCAATTTTGTTAGTGAGATACTTGAGCGCTTTGAACACTATAAAAATATGATCCCGGAAGAAAAAAATATTGGTCTGACCGCAGAATCCGGAGTAAATCTTCAATCGGGTAAAGCACTTATCTTAACGCCTTAGCCAGGCAGACTAAGGAAATCAGACACTGATTGACACTGTAATGATAAGGAAAGAAGGTGTGTTAATTATCAGTCGTACCTTATAGCTTTTATGGGGCTTATTCTGCTGATGAGTTTTGAAGGGACCAGCAGCATTATTATTATTGCAGCCATTGTTCCGGCATTCAAAAGAATGATATGTACAATGTTCAGGTTGATGGGTACTGTTTTAATATAATATGATGAAGGATCCAGCGAGATTATTCCTGTCTTAAGCTGGATGAATGCAAGTCCCACTCCAATAAGATTTCCCCAGAGAAGTCCTTTCCCGATAAGATATGCAGCCTGATAAAGGAATACCTTCCTTATAGTTTTATCTTCAGACCCCAGAGCCTTAAGAATTCCTATCATATTTGTCTTCTCAAGGATAAGTATGAGAAGGCCGGAGATCATATTGAATCCGGCAACAACAAGCATAAGAGTAATTATTATAATGACATTAAGATCCTGGAAATTAAGCCAGTCAAATATTTGAGGGTATTTTTCGCGGATGTTGATCACTTTGAATTTATCTTCATCGGGAAGTATCTGATAACCTACTGCATCCTGAACTGCTTCTGTTATAAGGTCGAGTCTGTCAAAGTTATCAATGAAGATCTCAAATCCGCTTATCTGGTCATCATCCCAGTTATTAAGTCTTTTTATATGTCCTATATCACAGAAAACATAAATTTTATCAAATTCCTCGAGGCTTGTTTCATAAATACCGCTAACTGTGAATTTTCTCATCCTTGGCGGATCCTGGACAAAATGCATTGCAAATGAATCACCGATACGGAGCCTGAGCATGTCGGAGATCTTTTTTGAGATTACAACCTTTTCAGTGCGGACACTATCGCTAACTGTAAATATCTCACCATCAACAAAATTGCTTTCAAAGTAACTCCAGTCGAAATCGCTTCCGACACCCTTCAGGACAACTCCCTGAATTTCTTCATCGGTCTTGATTATACCAGCCTTTGTTGCAAATACCTGAATATGCGATATCCCTGGTATCTTTTTTATTTTGGGAATGAAACTCTGCCCTTCATGAATGGGTGCGGTTTCAAAAGACAAGTTTGAATCAAAATTGACTATCTGGATATTGGAACCGAAGCCAACGACTTTTTCTCTTATCTGTTTCTTAAAACCCGTAAGTATAGCTACAGCAATTATCATAACTGCTATACCGAACGAAATCCCGATAATTGCAATTACATTTATGGGTCTCGAAAAAGAAGTTCCTTCTTTTCTGCCTTTTATAAGGCGTTCGGCTATGAAATATGGTAAATTCATTATATGATAGCAGTTCCAAAATTAATAAATTCTCTATTTCTGTAACAGGCATTCACTGCGAATAAAAAATATTAGTTTTACAAAACAAATTTTAATGATGGTTAATTTATACCATATATTTTTTTTGTTCTTTCTGACATATACATGTCAGCGGACTGATATAACTCTTGTCACCGGAGCAGCCCGTTATGACCAGTATGCAGGTTTAATAAAGAATAAATCAGTTGCAATTGCAGCGAACCATACTTCAATTGTCGGAGACATACATCTCCTTGATTATCTCATCATTAAGGGTGTCGATAAACGGAGAATACTTAAGGTGTTTGCTCCTGAACATGGATTTCGTGGTACAGCAAGTGACGGTGAGTTAATTGAGAATGGCAGGGATGCAAAAACAGACATTCCTGTTGTCAGTCTCTATGGTAAACATAAAAAGCCTCTTCCTGAAGATCTTAAAGGTGTTGATGTTGTTCTTTTTGATATCCAGGATGTGGGGGTAAGATTCTATACATATATTTCCACTCTGCATTATATAATGGAAGCCTGTGCCGAGAATAATGTAAAATGTATAATTCTCGACAGGCCAAATCCCAATGGCTTTTATATTGACGGAAACATTCTTGATACTGCTTTCAGTTCTTTTGTAGGTATGCATCCTGTGCCAGTGGTACATGGAATGACAGTTGGAGAATACGGTATGATGATAAATGGAGAGGGATGGCTTGCAGGTGGTATTAAATGTGATCTGACGGTAATCAAATGCCTTAATTATAATCATAATGTTCTTTATGAATTACCTGTCAGACCTTCACCTAATTTGCCCAACCAGACATCAGTTTATCTTTATCCTTCACTTTGTTTTTTCGAGGGCACAAATATTTCTGTTGGCAGAGGCACTGAATTCCCTTTCCAGGTATATGGATCGCCGCTTCTTCCTGATGCAGGTTTCAGCTTTACTCCGAAGAGTGTTCCCGGTGCTGTAAATCCGCCCTTGCTCGGTATAAAATGTTATGGAAAGGATCTGCGTAATGCAATAACGGATAAGTTGGTTCCGAAGCCTGTGATCAATCTTGAATTATTACTAGATGCTTACAGGAATTATCCGCAAAAAGACAAATTCTTTATTTCCTATTTTGATGTCCTTGCAGCCGGACCAACACTAAGGGAACAGATACAGAAGGGGATGTCATCTGATGAGATCAGGGCAACATGGCAACCCGGGCTGGATAAATTCAGGAAGATAAGGGAGAAGTATCTGCTTTACGATTAGTCTCTGAGTCGGCCAGGATAGACTTTCAAGGCTTCCGTAATTGTTTCGATAGCATTTCTAAGATCATTTATATTCAGGACATATGCGATCCTTACCTCATCATTTCCGAGTCCGGGGGTGACATAAAAACCAGAAGCTGGCGCAAGCATTACAGTCTGATTTTTATATTCAAATTTTTCAAGTATCCATTGTGCGAATTTGTCTGCATCGTCTACAGGGAGTTTAACAACGGTATAGAAGGCACCCTTAGGTTTTGGACAGTAAACACCCGGGATCTTGTTGAGGGCTTCAACCATAAAGTCACGTCTTGCAGTATATTCCTGATTAATTTCTGTAAAATATTCCGGAGGAGTGTCGACAGATGCCTCACCAGCTATCTGTCCGATTCCAGGAGGTGACAGCCTTGCCTGGGCGAATTTCAATGCCGTAGCAATAACCTCTTTGTTCCTGCTTACAAGGGCACCGATCCTTATGCCACATTCGCTGTATCTTTTTGAAACTGAATCGATCATAATAAGATTATCATCGATACCTTTAAGTCTCATAGGAGAGAAATATGAGGAGCCATCATAGCAGAACTCCCTGTATGCTTCATCCGAGAAAAGGTATAGATCGTGTTTTATTGCTATTTCCCGAAGCTTATTTAACTCTTCTTCAGAATACAGATATCCCGTAGGATTGTTAGGACTGCAGATAAGCAGGCCTCGGGTTGCCGGAGTGATCTTTTTTTCGATTTCTTCAATTGGAGGCAAGGCAAAATCATCCTTTATGTAGGAAGTGACCGGTACTATGTTTACTCCGGCAGCAGTAGCGAAACTTATATAATTTGCATAGAGGGGTTCAAATGATATTATTTCTTCTCCCGGATCAAAGCATGACATCATTGCAAAAAGTAAGGCTTCAGATGCTCCGGTTGTAATAAGGATATCAGAATAATCAACGTCTATACCGATATTATTATAAAAAGCTGCCAGTTTACGGCGGTAAGATTCATTTCCTGCCGAATGACTGTACTCAATAACTTTGAGATCAACATTTCTGATCGCATTCATGGCTGCTTCGGGAGTAGGGATGTCGGGCTGTCCAATATTCAAGCGGTAAACCTTAATTCCTTTTTTCATGGCTCCTTCAGCATAGGGTGCCAGTTTCCTTATTGGGGATGCTGGCATGGCCTTGCCTTTTTCAGAAATAGATGGCATAGCAGTTTTCTTTTTTAATAAGTGAACGCAAAAATAATCAAATAACAGACCTATGAAACATTTATATGCAGCAATGAGCCTGTTTTCCCATTTATCATTTAAACGTTTCTATCCCTTCAACCCTGAATTCATAATAATTTTTAATTTTGCAGATCAATTGCTAAAAAGAAAGCTAGTTGCAGGAATGGAATTACCTTCAAAATACGAACCGGTTAAGATAGAAAGTAAGTGGTATGATTACTGGATGAAACACGGATTCTTCAGAAGCATACCTGATGAGCGAGAACCATATACAATAGTTATCCCGCCTCCAAACGTAACGGGGGTGCTTCATATGGGGCATATGCTCAATAACACTATCCAGGATGTTCTGATCCGCCGGGCAAGGATGATGGGAAAGAATGCCTGCTGGGTGCCCGGAACTGATCATGCCTCAATTGCAACTGAAGCAAAAGTTGTTGCAAAACTCAAAAGCGAAGGGATTGACAAGAAGGATATTTCACGTGAAGAATATCTGGAACATGCGTGGGAGTGGACCCGGAAACATGGCGGAATAATACTTGAACAACTTAAAAGACTTGGCGCTTCATGTGACTGGGACAGAACCTTGTTCACAATGGATAAGAAAAGATATGATTCAGTCATTAAGGTATTTGTTGAACTTTATAATAAGGGGCTTATTTATCGTGGTATAAGGATGGTACACTGGGATCCTCAGGCCAGAACAGCAGTATCTGATGAAGAGGTTTATTTTACAGAGGAACAATCAAAGCTCTACTATGTAAGATATAAAATTGTAGGGGAGAATGATTATGTGACAGTTGCCACGACGCGTCCTGAAACAATACTGGGTGACACAGCCGTTTGTGCTAATCCCAGTGATCCAAGATATAAACACCTGAAAGGCAGAAAGGTGATAGTTCCCATGGCAAACAGGGAGGTCCCTTTCATTTTCGATGATTATGTCGATATGGAATTCGGAACAGGCTGTCTTAAAATTACGCCCGCACATGATATAAATGACTATGAAATAGGATTGAAACATAACCTTGAATCGATTGATATTTTCAATGATGACGGTACGATAAGTTCGAGGGTTAATATTTTCGCAGGTATTGACAGATTTGTTGCGAAGGATCTTGCAGAAAAGGAACTGGAGAGAACAGGGAACCTTGTAAAGGTTGTTCCGTATAATAATAAGATAGGCCGTTCCGAAAGAACTCATGCAGTTATCGAACCTAAGCTGTCAACCCAGTGGTTCCTTAAGATGGAGCAAATTTCCCGTCCGGCGCTTAATGCAGTTTTAAACGGAGATATCCGTCTTCACCCAGCCAAATTCAGGAACCTTTACAGGCACTGGATGGAGAATGTGCATGATTGGTGCATAAGCCGCCAGCTATGGTGGGGACATCGTATCCCTGCATGGTACTATAACAATAATGAGTTCGTTGTAGCTGAAGATGTAAATTCAGCACTTGAACTTGCAAAACAAAAAAGCGCTAACAGGGATCTCACTCTAAATGATCTTAAACAGGATGAGGATGTCCTTGATACATGGTTTTCATCATGGTTGTGGCCGATTACATCGTTTGACGGGATAAACAAGCCTGACAATCCGGAACTGAAGTATTATTATCCTACAGATGATCTCGTTACAGCTCCTGAGATATTGTTTTTCTGGGTTGCCAGAATGATAATTGCCGGATATGAGTTCAGGGGGGATAAACCATTCAGGAATGTTTATTTAACCGGTCTTGTACGCGATCAGCAGAGAAGAAAAATGTCAAAGTCGCTGGGGAATTCTCCTGAGCCGCTTGACCTGATACAGAAATATGGTGCCGACGGAGTAAGAGTCGGAATGCTTTTATGTTCACCGGCAGGCAATGACCTCCTTTATGACGATACTCTTCCTGAACAGGGCCGGAATTTTGCCAATAAGATATGGAATGCTTTCCGCCTTGTTAAAAACTGGAAAGTTGATGACAGTATTGAACAACCAGAAGCATCAAAGGCAGCTGTAAAATGGATGGATGAGACGCTGAAACAAGGCGTCAGCCAGACAGATGCGAATTTCAGAAAATTCAGGATATCAGAAGCTCTTATGACTATATATAAGCTTTTCTGGGACGATTTTTCAGGGTGGTACCTTGAAATAATCAAGCCTGAATATGAAAAGCCGGTCGATAAAAAGACCTATGAAGAAACTCTTCTGTTCTTTGATAAACTTTTGAAAATAATTCATCCCTTTATGCCATTCATTACGGAAGAGATATGGCAACTCCTTGTACCGAGGTCAGAAGGGGAGAGTATTATGATAAGCCGGATGCCGGAATTGAAAAAGTTCAACAAGGTTCTCATTGCTAATTTCGAAGTTGTTAAAGAAACTGTAACTGCTATCAGAAGTCTTAGGAAAGAGAAGAATATAAGTCAGAAGGAAAAACTTGTTCTTATGATAAGAACCGGAGAGGAGAATACTATTAATAATTTTCTTCCGGTCATTTCCAAACTCTGTAATTTGTCGGAAATTAAACTTGTCGATAGTAAGCAGGATGGGGCAGCATCATTTATGGTAGGAACAACAGAATATTTCATTCCCCTGGGAGATAAGCTTGATCGTGAATCGGAGATCCGGAAAATCAATGAAGATCTTGAATATTTCAGCGGATTCCTGGCCTCAGTTATGAAGAAACTTAATAATGAGAAATTTGTAAAAAATGCTCCGGCTAAAGTACTTGAGCTGGAGATTAAGAAAAAGAATGATTCAGAAAGTAAGATACGGTCTCTTACTGAAAGGTTAAATGAACTGAAGAAACAATAGCTTCAGAATTTCCTGACAAAAAAGTTCTCACCAACAGATTCTATTTCCCAGCCATTATTAAGGATCAGTTCCCAGCCATCACCTTCGTAGTGGTTTTTATTATTGCTGTATCCTTTGGCTGGTATACGAAGAAACATTAAGTTATTCGAGATCAGGCATCCTTCTCCTCTTTTATCGACAGTTAGCTTCCCCCAGTCATCTGATATTGTTATCTGTTGATACAATGTTCCTTCCTGGCCAAGTGGTTGAATATCCTCAGGTTCGAAATCGAAATACGGACTTTCCAGATCAATATAGATTACAGGTTTTTCTATGAAAGTGCTTATCTGGTTGTTAAGATGCTCCTGTATCTTTTTTTCTCTCAGATTTTCCTCATCAAATATTTTATCTATACCATAGTCCACCGACAGACATCCTGCAACATCTCTGCAAACATCAGGCAGTTTAATATCATATAGTTTCATGACATAGTCTCCGATATCCTTATCCGCTGATAATATTTTCCTGAAATCAAAATCCTTTTCATATAGGAGTGTGGAGTAGAGGGCCCCATTAATAAATCCGTAAGATCTTGAATATGAATGGTAAGAATATATTATGTCGAGGTTTTCAAGCAGTCTGCTTTTATATTCTTCATATGATTTTGTTGCAAGCATTAACGAAGTAAAAGTGGCAAGGCCTTCATAATTCTCAAAGCAGATCTTATCATTTACGTATTTTTGATAGAGTTCATGGTTTGTTCCCCGGAAAATAAGTGCATCTCTTATTGCAAGTTTCTGCACTTCTCCCTCTGATTCGATTGCTTTGCGAAGGGCTTTCCATTCAAGTTTCAGCCATATTCTTGCTCTTTTCTCTTCTATGTTGGGTGAATTATATCCGGGTGAAGAAATGCCTCTTGTCATTTGGAACCGGTGGAAGAGACAACGCAGGCCCCTTAATATTATTCTGTATTCATCTTCTGTAGTTGGAAGAGGAGCCATACCGAACAGTGTGCCACCGAAAGTTATAGCGGTATTACTTATGACCAGTTCTTTTGGATATATGCCTGTGTAAATGCCATTTTTCAGTTTTAGCAGACCATCATTATCTGGCTGATTGGCAATAATTTTCCGCGTAGATCTTTCGACATACATAAGTGGCCCGTAAATATTTTCTCCCCAGAGTGTACCATTATCTTCGTTGCAGATTGCTTCAATTTGCCTGAAATATTGTGAAGCTCTTACCGGTGTAAAGTAAATATCCTCAACTTCACCTTTACAGGCCGTAAGCATAAGGAGAACTCCAAAAACGATCCATTTATTCATCAGGGAAAAGTATTAAAAAAAAGCCAAATACTAAAATCAGGGCAGGGATTACAGGTTCAGAGACGGAAAAAAGGCACAATCTGGTTTTTTTTGAAGGAGTCTATACTGCATTAAGACTCATATCAAGGCTTTGTAAATGATGAGTCAGAGCTCCGACAGAAATAAAATCCACTCCGCATTCAGCGTATGATCTGACTGTTTCAAGTGTTATCTTGCCTGATGATTCTGTTTCGTATCTGCCATCAATAAGTTTAATTGCGGACCGGGTATCATCAATATTGAAATTGTCAAGCATTATCCGGTTTATTCCGCCTACGGCAATTATCCTGCGAACGTCCTCCAGGTTACTGGCTTCTATTTCAATTTTTAGTTCCTTGTTGTTTTTCCGGAGATATTCATTTGTCTTCTGAATAGCCTTTTCTATTCCGCCTGCATAATATATATGATTATCTTTCAACATTATCATATCAAATAATCCCATCCTGTGGTTTAATCCTCCACCGATTTTTACAGCCTCTTTTTCAAGGAATCTTAAACCCGGAGTTGTTTTACGGGTGTCAAGGATTTTCGTTTTAAGGCCTGATAATCTGTCGACATATTGGCGGGTGCTGGTAGCTATCCCACTCATCCTTTGCATAATATTCAGAACTAACCTCTCAGATTTGAGTATTGACTGTTGTCTCCCCTGAACACTTAGTACTATATCTCCCGGTTTTATTTTGCTTCCGTCTTCAAAAAAATACTGACATTTCAGATCACTGTCAATCGCTGCAAAAACTTCCTTTGCCACATTTATTCCTGCCAGAATACCTTCTTCCTTTATCAGAAGCTCGGCCTTACCTGTTGCATCCCAGGGGACACAGGCAAGAGATGTATGGTCACCATCACCAAGATCTTCTCCTACACTTCTCTGTATGAATTCTTTAAGAATTCTAGTTTCCATTTTCTGTTTCTATGCGTACAAGGTGAATCAACAATTCCTGCCCAACTTTTTTAAGAAGTAAATATACTCTAAAATCACCTTTTTCGGTTTTCAGGATACCTATGGCGTACTGTGCATCATTCTTGGCTCCCTGATGGCGGATAATAAAATCCTTTGCCGGATAATTCACAAAGAAATTCTTAAGCACAGTTTCTGCGACATTCTTTTTATAGAAGTCAGATTTGTCAAGGAGCAGAAGCTCAACTGTTGAATTCATATATTTAGTGAGTTCAGCAGCGTTACCTGCCTTGAAGGCAATTGAGATCTCCCCGGGTATCCTTGCAGGCTCCTGCGCAACAAGAACCAGGCTGTTAACTAATAGTATGATAACAGGAATAAAATTTTTTAATTTCATTTTAAAATATTTATTCTGACTTTCAAATTCTCACAACGCAAATTTAACTATTTTCCAACACAATTAAGATGCAAGGCTTAGAGATCAAAACAATAATAATTGTGTGAGCGCTTTTTTAATTATATTTTTGTAAATAAGCCTAAATGGTTTTTACATGCAAAAGTCGCGCCACTATTTATGAAAATTGCATTAATCCTTACTGGGAAGACAACAGATAAGCATATAGCGACAGGTATGGAGACTTATTCAAAGCGCATAAGCAGATATATGGGATTTGAATTGATAACACTTCCCGATCTGCAGAATACCAGGAGCATGCCTGTAGAGGAGCAAAAGATAAGAGAGGGAAAGAAAATCATCCAGTCGATAGGTAAAGATGACTATGTAGTTTTACTTGACGAGTACGGAACTCAGTTCAGAACAATTGAATTTGCCGGATGGCTTGAAAAGATATTTATCAGTCAGAATAAAAGGATGCTTTTCATTATCGGCGGACCATGGGGTTTTTCAGAAGAAGTTCATGCTGCCTGCAACATGAAGCTATCTCTTTCTAAAATGACATTTTCTCACCAGTTGGTGCGGTTATTGTTTGTTGAACAACTTTACAGGGCCTTTACGGTAATTAAAGGTGAACCATATCATCATGAATAAGGTAATTCTCACTTTATGAAGAAGGAGAAACATTCCAGATTATCACTTGTAATTCTTACTGTAATTCTGGCTATTGCAGCAGTAACAGCAGAACATCTCTATTTCAGTGATTTTGAATATCATCTTATGACAAGAAGGTTTAACAGGGTACTGAGTGAGAAAGAAAAGATAATGAAAGATTGCCTTGACGGGCTGCAGCTTGCGCTTGCTTCCGGACAGCTTTATGGATCGGCTTCTGAGAAGAATGTTTTTACTGTAGCAAATAAGAATGGAATAACAATCCTTGAGTATTTTGATAAGACACTTGTTCACTGGTCTGACAATGATTTCGATGTTCCTGTAATGCTGGATGATTCGTTGTTCCTGAAACCGGTAATATTTATGCAGAACGGGTGGTTCCTCCCGGAAAAGAGGGTGGCAGGCAATCAGGAATTAATAGGTCTTCTGAGGATCAGAACCGATTACAGTTATGAAAATGATATTGTTCGTAGCGGCTTTAATAAGGATTTCAGAATACCTCAAGAGGTAAAGCTTAGCACAGACAAGAGCGATGACGGATTCAATATATGCAATACAGAAGGTGCTTTTCTCTTTTCGCTGGTTTTCCCGGAAGCCAGGACAAATACATTGCTGATAATTATCCCCTTGCTTATCTGGTTTTCTGTCCTGTTCCTCATACTGCTGTCATCGGTCAACCTTGCAGCTTCACTTGAGAAATCAGGAAAGAAATATTTAGGGATTGCTGCCCTGATCGGGATATTTACGGTTGTCTACCTGGTAATACTTCTTCTTGAAGTACCTAAAGTGTTCATGAGAACCCAACTGTTTTCACCATTTGTTTTCTACCTGAATTCTTTCATCCCATCATTGGGTCATTTATTGCTGCTAAGCATTTTTGGTGCGATAATATCCTATAGTTTTTTTAATTCTCTCCTATTCTCAGGGAACCGGATTGACAAGGGGCCATTCAAAAATTTGTTTATTGTCTTTATTTTTTTAACCGGGGCTTTCATTTTATGCCTTATGCATAATGTTTTCACCCAATTGGTGCTGAATTCAAATATTAATTTTGAAACTTATAAAGTTTTAAAAATTAATATTTTAAGTGTTTTGGGATTCATTGCAATAACACTTATGGTTCTTGTTCCTGTTTTCCTGATACTTAAGGTATTCAGATCTGTACGGGATATAAGTATCAGGCAGACGGTAATTACTGTTCTTCCTTCCTTGTTACTGATATTTATTGTTTTTCATAAAGACTCTGTATCCCTTTTTGTAACTATCCTGTTCTGGCTCCTGCTAATCCTGTTGATTTTCATTGCCAACAGGCGTCATATCAGGTTGTTTAATTCAACAATATTCTTTTCATTACTTTTTGGCCTGTATTCTCTGTTTGTTATTACAGTCAATTCAGAAAACAAGATCAATGAAAATATAAAGGTCCAGGCATTGTCTTTTTCGACAGAAAATGATCCCTTAGCTGAGCACCTGATTCTTGATATGTGGCCGGTATTGAAAAGTGATACGATTCTTTATGATATGATGACAGAAGAGGATTTTAACCTGAGCCAGAATGATGTGGACAAGATAACATCTTATCTGATGGAGACTTATTTTACCGGATACTGGGGTAGTTTCAATATAAATATTGTGTTGTGCCGGAAGGAACAGCAGCTTCGGGTTGGGACGCGTGAAGAGGATTTTGAGGATTGTTTTGACTTTTTTAATGGGCGAACGGCAAAATATGGGCATCAGCTTACAGGCACCAATTTTTACTTTATCGATAATCTGGGAGGGAGATCATACTATATCGGAATACTAAATTTCACAAAGGATCTCGAAACAATTAACGGCTTGTTCATTGAACTCTACAGCGACATAAATGCGTTTCAGCCGGGTTACACGGAATTGCTGTTTGACAAAAAGTTCAATATTTATTCTGATTTAAGGGATTATTCCTACGCCAAGTATATTAACGGACTGATTGTATTGAGTTCCGGGGATTTTCCCTTTAAAAAGACAGATGAAGAGTATCTTGCTGAGAATACGGAATACAGGATCTTCAATGCTGAGAACAAGAAACATGTTGTTTATAAAAACGGGAACACCACTGTTGTGATCAGCCGGCCTCTTATCAATATTGGAAATATTCTAATCTCCTTTGCTTATTTATTGGCGTTTATTTTGTTATTAAGCAATATTATATCCTTTATTATCAGAAGGCCATCTATAAAAAAAGCAGTAAATCTCAATTTCAGACAGAAGTTGCAAGTGTCATATATGGCTATATTGTTATTCTCTTTTATCATTATTGGGATTGCCGCATCATCATTGGCAGTAAGGGAATACAGGTCAAAACATTATGAAACAATAAAGGAAAAACTGAATTCAATAAATGTTGAACTTGAAAATAAGCTGGTTGACACAAAGCAGCTTTCAGCTGTAATGCAAAGCGGAACGAATGAATTACTTAATGAAATTCTGATCGATTTGTCGAATATTTTCAATACTGATATAAATATTTATGATCTGAAAGGATTTCTTGTTGCCACCTCGCGTCCGGAGATTTTTTATCGCAACCTTACTAGTCATAGGATGGATATAACAGCTTTTATAAATGTTTCAGACTTTACAAGGACAGAATATTCCCAGACCGAAAGTATAGGTAACATGAAGTATATTTCGGTTTATATGCCCTTCTATAGTCCTGACTATAAAGTGCTGGCATATCTTAATTTGCCGTATTTCAGGATGCAGAGTGTCCTGGCAAGAGAGATATCCAACCTGGTTGTTGCGATAATAAACTTCACCCTGCTTCTGATCCTTATTACAATGGGTCTTGCCGTTTTTATTAGCGACAGGCTTACTGCACCTCTTTCCATGCTTAGTGAAGGACTTGCCTCGGTTAAGCTTGGGAAAAAGAGTGAACATCTTTCATATGATGGCAACGATGAAATTGGGGATATGGTAAAACAATATAATAGGATGGTTGACGAACTTGAAGCAAGCACTCACAAGCTTGCAGCATCGGAGCGTGAATATGCCTGGAGAGAGATGGCCAAGCAAATAGCTCATGAGATAAAAAACCCGCTTACTCCAATGAAGCTTAATGTTCAGCAATTATTGAAATCATGGAGGGATGATGCTTCCGGTTTTAACAGCAAACTGGAATCTTTTTCCAGAAATCAGATTGAATATATTGATAACCTTTCACTTATAGCAACAGCTTTTTCTTCATTTGCCAAAATGCCCGGAGCTAATCCGGTTGATATCGATTTAATTGAACAGATAAATACAACCCTTGAACTCTTCAGAAATACCGGTAATGTAACTTTCAATATTAAATGGCCTGATGAGAAAAAAATATTTATTTATGCTGATAAGGAACAGATTAACGGGATCTTTTCCAACCTGGTCAAAAATAGTATCCAGGCTATACCCCAGACAAGGCAGGGATTGATAGAAGTAGAACTAAAAATTATAGGAGATAAAGTACTTGTTGCTGTTGCAGATAATGGCGATGGGATACCCGAAGTGCTTAAGGGTAAGATGTTCACCCCGAATTTCACCACAAAGTCCTCAGGTACAGGACTTGGACTTTCGATTGCAAAACGATATGTAGAGGGTGCTAACGGAAGGATCTGGTTTGAATCTGAGGCTGATAAGGGAGCAACCTTTTTTGTGGAGTTTCCGTTAAAATATACAGTTGAAAAAACAGCAGAACCAGGGGAGAATGATTCAGAAAACATTAATTGATACAATTATTAGTAGTATATTAGCAATTCAGATCAGGTTTTAATGACTGGTAGAATATCAGACTATATTAAATCCCTAATTCTAATCCTGACAATTCTTTTGTTCACGGGAATACACACATCCCTTTCTGGACAGAGGAACATAAGCGGAATTATAAACAAATATGGAAGGGTTTCTGCTCTTGGTATTGACAATGTTACTGTTCCGGATGAAACTCAGTTTAATCAGTTTGCAGCTGGCGATACTATATTGCTGATCCAGATGAAGGGAGTCAGGATAATTGCAGAGGAAGGACATGAATTTGGCATATTCGAGTATAATTATGGTCTGCCGGGTCAGCATGAATTTCTGATAATTGAATCTGTAAACGATGCCGGCAATATTATAACATTCCGGACGAACATAATCCATAGTACTTTCAGCCCTCAATCAGATCTTCAGATAGTCAAGGTGCCATCATATAATTATGCAGAAGTCACAGCGCCACTTACCTGCCAGCCATGGGATAGCATATCGAAGACCGGTGGTGTGCTTGCAGCAATTGTTGGAAGGACTCTCTCTCTGCAGGCGGATATTGATGTAAGCGGAAAAGGTTTCAGGGGAGGTTCTGTAGCATTGGGTATGGGTATCTGTGCCGAAGAACCTAAGATGTATAAATTTGCTTATGCAGCCGATACAGATAGTGCCGGATTTAAAGGGGAAGGTCCTGTTTCAAGAGGCTGGCTTTCTTCTTCTGTTTATCCTGCTATTTATCCAGCTTTTGCAAAAGGCAAAGGTCCGAATTTTACAGGTGGCGGCGGTGGTAACGGAAGGTTCTCAGGTGGTGGTGGCGGCGGCAACTATGGTAGCGGCGGCATTGGGGGAAAAGAAAAACAAGCCTGTTCTATTGAATTTGATGGCGGCCTTGGAGGTCTTCAGGTTAAAGGTACTTTTCTGGACAACACCTTAAAAAGTATTTTATTAGGTGGTGGTGGCGGGGCATCTACTTATACCTCCGGAAGTACTGCTACTTCAGGAGGTAATGGTGGCGGGATAATTATTCTGGTCACCGATACCCTGATGGGTAACGGAAAAAGGATACTGGCTGAAGGAGCTCAGCCTTCAGGAAATGCTTTCAGTAATGCCGGAGCAGGGGGTGGAGGCGGAGGAGGATCAATAGCCTTATATCTTCAAAGTTACTCAGAAAAATTGTCAACTTCGGGCATCACACTTTCAGCCAATGGAGGGAAAGGAGGAAATACTTCAGAAAAATTCGGGGAAGGCGGTGGCGGTGGCGGTGGCCTGATATTAACAAATGATATTGCAGTCCCGTCTAACGTATTAAAGACAATTGCAGGAGGCCAGGGGGGAACAAGATTTCAAGGAATTCTGGGTGCACCAGGTTTTTCAGGAGAGAACCTGACAACTTTTGCTCCAATCCTTAACGGATTCCTTTTTAATTCAATAAGATCGGTTGTTACCGGAAACCAGATTGATTCAATTTGTTCAAATACTGATTTCCCGGGATTATCAGGCACTTTACCCGTTGGTGGAACAGCACCATATACCTATCTCTGGGAATCAAGCGTTACATCCGAAAGTGCTGGATTTTCACCGGCTCCTGGTGTAAACAATCAGCAGAATTACATTCCTCCTTCTAAACTGGAACAGACAACATGGTTCAGGAGAATAGTTATAGACGCAAGTCCAACCCCTCTTGAGGATATCAGTAAACCTGTTCAGATTATTGTTCAGCCGGCAATCACCGGCAACCTGATAGGTAAAGATACCGTTATATGCTACGGACAAAACCCGCTGAGTCTCATTCCTCTTAACTCTGGTCCTTCTGGCGGGAACGGGAGCTACCAATACCAGTGGCTTTCAAATACGGATAATACCACCTGGACCCAGAATGCCGCCGGGGTATCTTCACTTGCATATTATGATCCTGACCCGCTTACACAAACTACATACTACAAGAGATTTGTGACCTCAGGCCGATGTGTTGACTTGAGCGCTACTGTAACAATAAATGTTCTTCCTTCTATTACAGGTAATATTACAGCCCGACCTGATTCAGTTATATGCCAGGGAGCACTTTTCCCTCTTCTTAGCGCCTCAGCACCGGGAGCAGGATCAGGCACTTATGTCTATCAGTGGCAGGACAGTATTTCAACCGGAACATGGAAACCTGCTTCAGGATTGAATACAAATCAGACTTATACAGTTGATACTTCGAATTTCACAAACCAGCAGGACAGGTATTTCAGGCGAGTCGTTTTTTCGGGACCTGACAGCGTATGCATAGATAAAAGCGTTCCGATCCATCTGACAAGGTATTTTAAGATAAGGAATAATAACATTGCTGCCGATAATACAATATGTTCAGGATCCACACCGGCTCCTCTTGCAGGGAGCGATCCGACACATGGCGACGGAACCTATACCTTCATCTGGCAGCAAAGCAGCAACGGAACAGAATGGACATCAAATGCTGCCGGAACATTCAATCAGAAAGATTATTCTCCTCCTTCGCTGACAGATTCAACCTGGTATCGCAGGATAGTCAATTCATCGAAATGTACGGATGTAAGCAATATAGTTGTAATTAATGTCCATAAACCGGTGACAAATAATCTGATATCGCTTATATCCGGTTCCGGCAACGATACAACATTATGCAGTGGGTCAGTTCCAAATACAATTATTGGAAGCATTCCTGAGGGAGGGACAGATCTGCCGGATGATTATGCTTATCAGTGGTCATTTTCTGTTGATGGTACGACCTTCACAGATATAAACACGGGAGGAACACTTAAAGATTATAAGCCTGGCCCGCTTACAACCACAACATGGTTCAGAAGAAGAACAATCTCAGGTTTATGTTCATCGCTTAGTAACAGTATCAAGATTACAGTCCTGCCTCCTATTACAGATAATGTCATAACATCTGCAAAATCATCAGTTTGCTATAACCAGGTACCTGTTACTATAGCGGGTACAGGTCTTACGGGAGGTGCGGGAGGTACGCCAAAATGGATATGGCAGCAAAGTGCAGATGGCAATACATGGAGTTCCGCCTCAGGGATAAATAACCAGCAGAACTATACACCTCCGGCACTGACAGCTAAAAGATGGTACCGGAGAATAATCCTTTCCGGACCTGCTGATTGTTGTTCAAGTATATCAAATGTTATTTCAATTGATATAGATCCGCTGCCTACCGGTAGAATTATTACAACATCCGACACTTCATTATGTAACGGACAGAAGGTAAGACTTAGAGTTCTTCTGACAGGGGCTTCGGAATGGTCGCTCACATTTAATGAAAACTCCAATTCAACTACAATCAACGGCATCCGGGCGGCAGATACGGTATTGACTGTCACCCCGTCAGCTACTTCTGCATTGTCAGTATTCAATTATTCACTTAATTCCCTGACTGATAAAAACGGATGCGAGGCAGTGTTACTTACAGGAACAAGAAAAGCAAATGTTTACAGGGTGCCTGTGGCAAATGCCGGACCTGATGATCAGGTATGTGGGTCGGAATATACTCTGGCTGCTGTGAAGAGCGACGGCGCAGGTCTGTGGACATTCCCTCCCCAGGTACTTTCATCTGTGCCTGCAGATCCCCAGACTGAAATTAAAATAGATTCATCGTTCACAACAGCAAGTGTTGCCTATAAATTCTATTGGGAAGAGAGGAACTGGCTGTGTACAAGTAAGGATTCCGTTACAATTACATTTTTTAAAAGGATTGATACTATCAATGCAGGAAGAGATTCAGCCTTCATGTCGTTTGACTATCTGGCGCAACTCAGTGCTGGCCCTGTATTGCCCTATGAATCAGGCAAATGGACTGTTGTGTCCGGGACAGGCGATTTTGATGATGATACAAAGAACAATACTGAGGTTAGAAACATATCTGTCGGGCTCAATACTTATAAGTGGACTGTAACAAACGGCCCATGTAAACGAGAAGATCTTATAAATTTCGAAGTATCTTCAGCAATAGTTCCTGAAGCAATTTCGCCAAATGGCGATGGGATAAATGATGAACTTGTGATTAGCGGACTTGATCTGGAAAAACAGGATGTCGAACTGACAATTATTAATGGGGCCGGAGCCCAGGTCTACTCAACAACTAATATCAACAATAGCACCTGGACTAACTGGGATGGAAGGGATTCCGGCGGAACTGAGCTTCCGGAAGGAACTTATTTCTTTCTGTTGAAAGTCAATTCAGCCAAAACGGGAATGGTAATTCCCAAAAGCGGTTTTATTATTTTAAAACGGAGATAATTATAAAACAGGATTTTTTAGAATTACACTATAAAGAAATGCGCAGGTTTCGAGTTATAATAGTAATGTTTCTGTTATCCGTATTGGAGTTGCCCGGCCAGTTGATTGATGATTCTTCGCGCATTACCTTAGGCTATCCCTTGTATAGTCAGTATATACAGAACGGACTGATGATAAATCCGGCTTACGCCGGAACGCGTGAGGCACTGAGTACAGCATTATCATACAGGCTGCAATGGATGGGAACAAGAGGAGCTCCTGTACTCCAGACAGTATCAATGCATACACCGATGAAAAATGATAAAGTGGGGCTTGGTTTGAAAGCAAGATTTATGCAGTATGGTGTGACAAAATCAGCAAGTGTTTTTGCCGTTTATGCGTATCACATTAAACTGTCGAGTGGCAAGTTATCCTTTGGACTGAAAGCAGGAGCAGATGCGTCAAATACAGATTATTCAGGGTTGCGCGGGATAACCAAACCCGATCCTGTTTTTACCGGGGATGATAAGAAATATATTCTGCCCAATGCAGGATTTGGAGTATATTATTTCAATGACAGAATGTTTGCAGGTATGTCAATACCCTCTTTTTTATGTTACAGGAATGCGGGTAATGGTAATACTCAGGCTTTTCACGATTTTAAGGAATATGAATTCATAATCAACGCAGGAGGCCTTATAAATATATCCCCTCTCTTCAGGTTTAAACCCTCATTCCTCCTTAATTATTCTTTCCATGATACGAAGAAGCTGAATCAGTTTGATATAAACGGGAATCTTATAATTGCAGATATTGTATGGGTTGGGGCATCTTACAGGACAACGGAACAAGTTCTTGTCGGATTGATTCAGTTCCAGATAACTCCTCAGCTGATGGCAGGATTCTCATATGATTACCCTACAGGAAGAATGAATTCCTACTCGAAAGGTTCAAGTGAATTTGTGTTGAGATATGAATTTGGTTCCAAAGTAAGTGCTGCTAATCCCCGGTATTTTTAAGAATGTATAAAAAGATCCTACATATTATCTGTTTTTTTATATGCTCACTTGTTCCGTTTTCATTACAGGCACAGCAAGCTTCGGTTTATAGTGTAACCAGAATGCCATTTAATTCGGGGACTTTTAATGAAATATCACCGGTTATTGTAAAAGATGGAATAATTTTCTGTTCCGACAGGAGGTATAGTAGTGTGGTTGACAGAACTACGTTTGAAGGGAGACGTTTATATAATATCTATTTTGTAGAACAAACAGACACTTCATCATGGGGTAAGCCCAGGGTGTTAAGGAGTGAACGAAGTTATCTTTTTAATAACGGACCTCTTTGCATTGCTCCTGATGGAAAAACAGTTTATTTTACCAGTGAGGTCGAAACGGGAAAGATTACCCGGAAGAGAAATTTTAAAAATTACAGTGGAATATTTATAGCAGAGATATCAGGAAACGAACTTTTATATTTACGTCCCTTTGAATACAATAGTCAGGAATATAATGTAGGACAACCTTCTCTCAGCAATGATGGCAAGTATCTGTTCTTCTCTTCTGATATGCCTGGTGGATATGGAGGAGCGGATATATATTACTGTGAAATGATAAATGGTCAGTGGAGTAGTCCGGTTAATCTCGGACCCAATGTTAACTCTTCATCAAGCGAGAATTTTCCGCACATGCATCCTTCCGGCAGGTTATATTTTTCATCAGATCGCCCAGGAGGTTTTGGGAATCTGGATGTTTACTATACGTCACTTGTTTTTGGCAAATGGGAAAACCCTGTACTGCTTCCCGAGCCAATAAATTCACAATCGGATGATTTTGCCTTTGTAGCTGATCAGACATTTGAGACAGGCTATTTCTCTTCAAACAGAAGCAGAAATGATGATATTTACAGTTTTGCTTCAACAATAATCAGAAAAGCAAGCTGCGATACACTTGCGGAAAATATTTATTGTTTTCAGCTTATCGAGGAGAATGCTGTTAAATTTGATACCATGCCTTTCAGATACGAATGGAAATTCGGCGATGGAAGCAAAGGTATTGGACCGTCTGTCGAACACTGTTATCCCGGACCAGGCTCCTACCTGGTTCAGCTGGATGTTGTGAATCTTATCACAAATGAAGTGATGTATAACCAGAAGACGTATAATCTTGAAATAGTAGATATAGAGCAGCCATATATTACAGGACCAGATGAAGCCGTAGCAGGGCAAAGCCTGAAGTTTGATGCTAACAGAACAAATTTACCAGGATGGGACATAGCTAGATATTACTGGAATTTCGGAGATGAAACTATAGCAATTGGCAGGGAAGTTGAAAAGGTGTTTACCGCGCCCGGCAATTATAATATTCAGCTGATAGTTACTGCTGAACCTGATCAGGATGGAGTGATAAGGGAAGCCTGTGTGTGTAAAAATATTATTGTTGTTCGCTGAAGTGGATTATGAAATTGTTTATTTTTAAGGCCTGAAGATGTTGAAGAGGTCAGTATATACAGTAATCTTTTTATTTTTATTCTCTGGAACAGGGTTTCTTAGCTCAGTCTCAGGGCAGGCTGTGCCGGGTAGTGATGAGAATATTCCTTTTCTTGTTACTTTTGGAAAGATGGGAGACACGTCGTGGGGCGATGACGATTTTTATAGCGTCTGGTTTTTCACAATACCTGAAGAATACACTCAGCAGTTTTACATCCGTGTTTTTGATCCTGACACGGGAGGCGAACATGATGAAATCAAGGGGGAGTTTGATACAAGGTGTCTCTTTTCTATCTATGGAGGTAAAGGGGTGGATCCTGACAGAAATGAAGAGTCTAAAGGATTGCTGGACGGCTTAAATTATAAGGGCGGCAATTTGCTGGCTTCCAGAGTTTTCGGGAATGAGCCTGCTTATGACAACAAGTATTACACTTTTGGTCCATTCAGCCCAACAGCCGGAGATTACAGCTCAAAATGGAATTCTTATATTTTTAAAGTTGTCTGCGAAGGGATAAGCGGGGATGATGGAAATCTTTATCGTTATTTCATGAGCCAGGAGAGGGATAATAATATTCCCATAGAAGGAGGGAATGCATTTACATACGAGTATACTTTCAGATTGTGGAATGATTTTAATAGTGTTTCGCATATCTATCCTTTTGTTGATACAGGTGTGGTTTATATACGGCAAAGAAATTTCGACTGGGATAATGACGGGCATATTCTTGTTGTTTCGAGATATAAACAGGGAATTATGGTACCTATATCGAATGAAGATGAATGGGTGGAATCAAGAATAGGGATAGAGCCGGAAGAAATTAATTCTTCACTTGATTTTCAATTCCATAAAAGGCAGGGGGAACTTGTAAGAAATAACAATGTTGTAATTACGCTTGAGAGTCAGAGAGGGGATGCTCTGCCATTTTTCAGCTCTCCTATCGGAGGTGTTCCTGTTTACCAGCCCAAAGTGAAAATTACTCCAATTAAAAAGCCTAAATAATAAATAAGGCTGATGATATGACATTTCATACAGACAAGAACAGATTGATCAGCACAATATTGTGCCTTTTGTTGTTTACAAACCTTCTTAGCGGGCAAATATACAGATTCAAAAATTTTGGAAGTGGAAGTGGTATACCCAACACTTTCGTATATACGCTTGGCCAGGATGAAAATGGATATCTTTGGGTCGGAACAGCTGCCGGCATATCGAAATTTGACGGATTTGATTATTACAATGTTCCTTATCCAGACTCGCTTACGGGACATTATCCCACAGCACAACTGAAAGACAGAACCGGCATCCTTTGGTTCGGTTGCAACGATGGGTCCGTTTATTATTATGAGGATAACATCCTGAAAAAAATGCCTGTTCAAACGGCGAGTTTAATTGAGGAAATACTCGAAGGGCCCGATGGTAATATCTGGATTATTCCCCAGGGGGAAGGCATATTCAGGATTCAATCAAAAACCCGTGAAAAAGCTGACAGATTAAAAATTGACAGCAGCCTTGTGATATTTTCAGCCTGTATTAGTCAGAAAGGCGACTTACTATTGGGAACACAGGAGAATATTAAAGTGTACAGCCCGGAAGGAAATTCACTGACTCTTACGAACACTATTGAAGGATTTGATTATTACAATGTTACTGCAATACATAAACTGCCGGACAAGGATGTTTTTTTAATCGGAACAAACGGCAGCTCGATTTTTAAGCTTGACTTTCAGGATGGAGAGAATTCACTGTCTAAGCTGAGTGAACTCCGTGAGCTTGAAAGTGTGAATGTTAATTCTATTTACACCGATTCAGAAGGGAATGTGTGGATTTCTACAAATGATTATGGTTTCCTTTGTTTAGGGCTGTCTGATCAGGCAACATCTGTTACTTCATTAAGGAGATTTGACCGTAATTCTGGTCTTCCGGGTGATAACGGCAAGCTTGTTTTCCAGGATCTTGAAGGGAATTTTTGGTTCGGTATGTTCGGTGATGGATTGTCAATGCTTAATTCATTGGCATTTAGTTATTTTGAGCCAGGAACCGACCCCGCGACAAATGATATTATTTATGTTAGTAAAACCGGTTCAGATTTTTTTCTGGGAACACCGGCAGGTTTTTTCCTTTTTGATCCTGAAAGCAATAAGTCATCCCAGCTAATCGACCTGAGAAAAGAAACAGACGGGAATGAAATTACAGCGTATTGTACAGAAGATGATGGAAGAATCTGGATAGGCACCGGAGGAAAAGGTTTGTTTGTAAGAGGACCCAACGGAATATCAAGAAGGTATTTCTTATCAGGCGATTCAGGAAAAGACTATATAAGGGATATTACAACAGATGAAAATTATGTCTGGCTTGGAACCCTTAATGGAGTTGTGATACTTGATAAAACAAAAGGGACTGTAATAAAGGAATATGACATCATAAATGGGCTTCCTCATAATAGCATAGCCCAGGTGTTCAGAACAGATGAAGGGAAGGTTGCTGTGGCAACAAAGACGGATCGCTTGTTCCTTATTGATCCCGAAACGGGTGTAAGTTCAGGTAGTTCAGTTATGCCGGGAACAATGAATTCAATCTCCTCTTTCTGCCAGGACCGTGACGGAAATATCTGGGCAGGCACTGAAGGATATGGGCTTTATGGATTGTATGGCGATTCTTTATATTCCATTACAAGAGCAGAGCAACTAATGTCAGATTACTGTTACAGCGTACTTGCTGATTCCCGGAACAGGATATGGGCAGGACATGAGAGAGGATTCTCAGTATTTGAAATTGCTACAGGGATAATAAAAACATATGAAACTGATTTTGCCCAGGGAGGTAAGTGCAATCCGAACGGTATGTATGAATCGGATGATGGAAAAGTACTTATTGGCACCACCCAGGGTTTAATAATATATGACAGCAACGAGGACAATATTGTACAAAAAGCTCCTATTAATAACATTAATTTTATCACGATAAACGATGTTCAATATCCTTACCAGGATTCATATACTCTTCCATACAGTAAGAAATATACAATTAAGGTAAACTATGTTGGTATAAGTTTGGGGGAACCCGAAAAAGTTTTTTATCAGACCAGGCTTGATAACTGGGATAGCGACTGGTCAAGATGGACAACTGAGCGGGAAGTCACTCTGTCCCCAAGGGATGGAAAATATAACTTCAGCATGGTATCGGCCAGTCAGAATGAACTGATTGGAGATCCGGTATCATTTGATCTGACAATTAAGAAGCCATTCTGGAGGACGATATGGTTTTATCTTGCATCTTTTATCCTTATTACCGGGTTAGTCATTCTTATTATAAGAGAAAGGGAAAAAGCTCAGAAAAAACTTGAGCTCTATCTGAAAAAAGAACTTGACGCGAGAACAAAAGAGGTGATGAAGCAAAAAGATAAGATAGAGCAGCAGAATATAGAAATAACCGACAGCATTAATTATGCCAAGAGAATACAATCAAGCATTTTGCCTGACTTTAATAAGATAAAGGATGCTTTCAGGGATGCTTTCATTATTTTTTATCCCCGGGATATTGTGAGTGGCGATTTTTACTGGTTCGACAAATTCGGAGATGATAAATTCGTTCTTGTCTGTGCTGATTCCACAGGCCATGGTGTACCCGGAGCATTTATGTCAATGATCGGTTCGACACTTCTCCAGGATATAGTGTCACGCCAGCATGTGACCAGACCGTCTCAGATACTTAAAATGCTTGATAATCAAATATTTGCTACTTTGAATCAGAATGTGGAACTGGGCGTCTCCAATGATGGAATGGATATGATAGTTTGTGAGATTAATACGAAGACTCGTCATATTCGATTTGCATCAGCCATGAGGCCGGTAATGATTGTTCTGAAAGGAGAAACTTTGTACATTAAAGGCAACAGATACTCAATAGGAGGGGAATCATATACTGAAAAATTCTTCGATGATCAGGAATATTACATGAATGAAGGAGATACGATATATTTATTTTCTGATGGCCTACCGGATCAGTTTGGAGGACCTGATGGCAAGAAGATGAAGATGGCGAAACTTAAAAAACTGATTGAAGATGTTAATCCTCTGCCAATGTCGGAGCAGAAACAAAAGATAGATGATTTTTACAGGGAATGGAAGGGAGAATATGATCAGGTTGATGATATCCTTTTAATGGGTGTAAGATTCTGAACCTGCAAAGAAGAATGAGCAGATGTTGAATAGTCTTACTGTATTATAATAATCAATCAGGAAGATAGATACCATTATCAGACAGTGATATTTCGCTTGTTGACGCGGTGTTGCTGAGGTTCCCTTTCCTGTCCTTTATATAAAAATCATAGCGGATTGTGTCGCTATCCTCTTTTGAATAGAACAGATAAAGGAAAGTAACATCAATTGTACCTTTGAGAATTTTGTTCTGTCCGGCACGCTCCATATAAGGTATCCTGTAATCAGAGGGATTCAGTATATCATTTTGAGGTGCTTTAACCATAACGCCATTTACTTTTCTGAAGAGATCAAAGAACAGATTTGTGGAATCCTCTTCCGGGCTTTCAGGCGGATTGAGCCCAATATCTCCATCGCCATCCTCAAAATAGAATCTGAGCTTTCCGGCCTGACATTTATTGCCCAGTATGTCTGTTGTGTCGAATACCCTGAAACTTCTGAATTCAATATAGGGCTCATCCGGTAATTGCTCAATCTTATTGCAGGACATTACCATTAAAAAAATTAAAAATGGCAGTATAAATGGTTTAATTTTTTTCATTTTTCCCGGGTTATTTTTATGTACAAAAATTACACCAAAGTTGATTATTTTTTTCTGAAAAATATTCTTAAAGGTACTCCGGTAAATTCAAAATTTTCTCTTATCCGGTTCTCAACATATCTTTTATAGGGTTCCTTTACATACTGCGGCAGATTACAAAAGAAAGCAAAAGATGGTGTCCGGGATGGCAGTTGCGTAACATATTTAATTTTAATTTGTTTTCCCTTGAGGGCCGGGGGAGGATTATTCCTGACAATTTCGAGCATTACTTCATTCAACTTCGGAGTTGAAATTTTTCTCATTCTGTTTTTATATACTTTATCAATAAGCTCAAGGACTTTATGTATTCTTTGTTTATTGGTTGCAGAGATAAAAAGGACATCATAGTCAGTGAAGGGAGCAGTTTTAGCCTTTATCTCAGCCTCAATTTTCTTTGCTGTATTTGTTTCCTTATCGACAAGATCCCATTTGTTAACCAATATAATAAGCCCCTTATTATTTTTGTATATAAGCGATAAAATATTGAGATCCTGTGATTCGATCTTTCTTGTTCCGTCAATCAGCAGGAGGCAGACATCTGAATTTTCAATAGCCCTTATAGCTCTCATAACAGAATAGAATTCAATATTTTCAGTTATTTTTCCCTTCTTTCTGAGGCCGGCAGTATCAACGAGAAAAAAATCGCGGTTAAATTTATTATATCGGGTGAATATTGAATCACGGGTTGTTCCCGGGAAAGGTGTAACTATATTTCTATCCTCTCCAAGCAAACTGTTAACCAGAGATGATTTGCCCACATTTGGTCTTCCGGTTATCGCTACCCTGGGGATATCGGGAATGTTTTCCGGCTCAGCAGCAGATATAGATTTTACTATTTCATCGAGAAGGTCTCCGGTACCGCTGCCATTTATTGAACTAAGGGGGAAATAATCACCAAGACCGAGCGCGAAGAACTCATTGGCATCGATAAGTCTTTCGTTATTGTCTACTTTATTTACGACAAGGAATATCTTTTTATCAGATCTTCTCAGCAGGTCGGCAACTGATTTATCAAGTTCATGGATCCCTGAGGTGACATCAACCATAAACAGAATGAGATCGGATTCCTCTATAGCCAGATGAACCTGTTTATTGATTTCACCTTCAAAGATATCATCGGAATTTTCGACATAACCACCGGTGTCAATAACAGAGAAATCAATACCGTTCCATGTGCATATCCCGTAGTTGCGGTCACGGGTCACTCCGCTCATTTCATCTACAATAGCATCTCTTGAACCGGTTAATCTGTTAAAAAGGGTTGATTTACCCACATTTGGCCTCCCTACTATTGCAACTATCTTACCCATAACAAATCTTTATTCAATTCAATGATATCCGAATCTCCTGAGCATCACAGGTTTTTCCCTCCATTCCTTTGTCACTTTAACGTACAGTTCAAGAAAAACTTTTTTCCCGAAAAAGTCTTCCATACTCTTCCTTGCCTCAGTACCTACAAGTTTGAGCATTGCACCTTTATGGCCTATTATAATGCCTTTCTGACTTTCCCGTTCAACATGGATCAGGCTGCGGATCCTAATAATGCCTGTTTTTTCCACAAAGCTTTCAATTTCAATTTCAACGGAATAAGGTATTTCTTTCTTATAGTGAATAAGTATTTTCTCGCGTAGTATTTCCGATGCAAAAAACCTTTCATATTTATCAGTAAGCTGATCTTTTGGGAAATATGGCGGACTTTCGGGCAAATAAGAAATAATGGCCCTTAAAAGTGTATCCAGATTAAATTTTTTTAATGCCGATACCGGTATTATCGTAGAATTTGGAAAAACCTTTTTCCATGTTTCAGCCAAAAGGTCAAGATCATTCTGATTTGAAAGATCGATTTTATTTATCACAACAATAACAGGAATTCCGGATGTCTTTATTTTTTCGAGGTAATTCTTCTCGCTGAGAGGTTTCTCTGTAATATCAGTGACATACAAAATAATATCGGCATCCTGCAAGGCCGTATGAACAAAGGCCATCATTGCCTCCTGCAGCTTATATCTGGGTTGAAGGATGCCCGGAGTGTCAGAATAAACTATCTGGAAGTCATCCCCGTTTACAATTCCCATTATACGATGCCTTGTTGTCTGGGCTTTGGAAGTAACTATTGATAGCTTTTCTCCCACAAGGGCATTCATTATTGTCGATTTTCCGACATTCGGATTTCCGAGTATATTTACAAAACCAGATCTGTGATTCATTTATTTCTATTAAAACGATCCACGCTTAAGCATACTTATTTCCTTTTCAGACAGATATCTCCATTTGCCCCTCGGGACGTTCTTTTTTGTCAGCCCTGCAAAATATACTCTGTCAAGTTTTTTAACCCTGTAACCAAGAGATTCAAAAAGCCTTCTGACTACCCTGTTTTGTCCGGAATGTAGTTCTATTCCTATTTTTGATTTATCCGGAAGATCCGAATATGCGACCGAGTCGGAAGCGATAAGCTCGCCATCAAGTTCAATACCCTCTGTTAATTTAAACATGTCATCTTTAATGACTGCCTTATCAAGGGTTACGTTATAGATCTTCTTCCTCTCATATTTGGGGTGTGTCAGTTTCCCGGTAAGCTCACCGTCATTTGTAAGGAGCAAGACTCCTGTCGTTTCTTTGTCAAGCCGGCCTACAGGATAGACTCTTTCAGGACAATTATTGCCAAGGAGTTCAATTACAGTGTGTTCGGCATGAGGGTCCTTTACTGTTGTAACATAACCTTTGGGTTTATTCATCAGTATGTAAACTTTCTTTTCAGCAGAAAGTTTTTTCCCTTTAAATCTTATATCATCTCTTTTTGAGACTTTGGTACCCAGTTTTGTTATTATTGTGCCGTTGACAGAAATTAAGCCTTTGCTAATCATCTCATCAGCTTCTCTTCTTGAGCATAGTCCGCTGTTTGAAATATACCTGTTCAGCCTTATTAATTCTGAAGAATCCTCTGACACACGGATCCTGTTATCTTTTTTAACTGAAGGCCTGCGGCTGACCCTTTCAGGAGACCTGGACCAAGAAGATTTATTATTAAATCCGCTTTTCCTTTGGGTTTGTCTGGGTTTTTCCATTTGGATGTAAATCAGGCTACAAAGGTACGATTATTTGACAATTTATGATTTGACTATTTTTTTGCACCTTTACAGGTTTAAATAACTATATTATGGCATTAATAAAATCCATTTCAGGAATAAGAGGTACTATAGGAGGCAGGCCGGGCGAAAATCTGACACCTGTTGATATTGTTAAGTTCAGTGCTGCTTATGGAACCTGGATAAAAAAAAGGTCCGGCACTAAAGATCTGCATGTTATAATTGGCAGGGATGCGAGGAAATCCGGGCCATTTGTAAACAGCCTGGTTATTGATACATTGCGTTGTTTGGGGATAAATGTTACTGATCTTGGCCTGGCAACAACCCCAACTGTTGAGCTTGCTGTCGGCAACGGAGCATGTGGTGGTATTATTATTACAGCAAGCCATAATCCTGCACACTGGAATGCCCTGAAACTGTTGAATGAAAAAGGTGAATTCCTTTCTTCAGATGACGGGAAAGAAGTACTTGAGCTTGCAGAATCTGAACAGTTTGATTTTGCACCAGTCGGCTCAGAAGGTTCGCTGACAGTTGATAAGAGCTGGGGCGACAGGCATATAAGGCAGGTTCTCGACCTCGATCTGGTTGATGTTAATGTTATTAAGAAGGCCAGACTGAGTGTAGCAGTCGATTGCGTTAATTCGGTGGGCGGCATAATTATTCCGGAATTGCTAAGAAGACTCGGAGTGGAGAGAGTTGTGGAGCTGAATACAACTCCTGACGGGGATTTTGCACATAATCCTGAACCTCTGCCGGAAAATTTAAAAGATCTTTCTGCACTTGTTATAAAAGAAAAAACCAATCTGGGTTTTGCTGTTGATCCGGATGTTGACAGGCTGGCAATTGTTAATGAGGATGGATCAATGTTTGGCGAGGAATACACGCTTGTATCGGTTGCCGATTATGTATTGAGCAATACTCCGGGGAATACTGTATCAAATATGTCATCGACAAGGGCTTTAAAGGATGTAACTGAAAAATATGGGTTTAAGTACTTTTCATCGCCTGTTGGTGAAGTCAATGTTGTTGAGGAAATGAAAAAAAGGGGCGCAGTTATTGGAGGAGAAGGGAATGGAGGAGTTATCTATCCGGAGTTGCATTATGGGCGTGATGCATTGGTTGGCATTGCATTATTTCTTACATACCTGGCAAAAAGCGGAATGAAATGTTCGGAACTGAGAAAAAAGTACCCTGATTATGTGATAGCGAAGAAGAAGATAACTCTTAAGCCCGGGTTTGATTTTGACAGAGCAATGGATCAGGTAAGGGAGCAGTTTAAAACTTATCAGATCGATGAAAGAGATGGAATGAGAATCGAATATCCTGATGGCTGGCTCCAGATCCGGAAGTCAAATACAGAGCCCATAATAAGAATTTATGCTGAAAGTACCAGTTTTGAAAAGGCTGAAAATATGGCTGAACAGGTTATAAGAATCATTAAAAATCTATAATTTTTAAATTGACAGGAATAAAAATACCCTTATGAATGTCTTTAGATCGTAAATGCTATTATTCTTTGATGTTAAATATTGTTAATTAAAATATTAGGAGTTAACCTTTTCAATACTTTTGCAATTGTTTAAAAACTATCGGAAAATGCTGCCTCTCAGGGTTCTTAATTATAACCCGATTGTGAAACACAATTCCAAAAGATTGAAAAATAAAAAAGATTTATCTGATGAAACCCACATGTATTGCATACACAAACATGTATTTATATAATTTTCACTTATGTGGGTTCCCCCGCTTGAGCGGGGCAGGCTATCAGACCTTTAAAATCAAAATTATATACGGATGAAAAAGATGAAAAAGACATTAATTATCGCTGCAAGTGCTTTAACTGTATTAATTATAGCACTTATAGTGATTGGGCGGATCTCCAAAAGGAAAGCAATGGAAAACCTTTTTGTTGAAGCCAAAGAAGGAACATTCGAGATAATTGTTACTACAACAGGCGAGCTGCAGGCTGAGAATTCAATTGACATTTCAGGACCGGAGTTCCAGATTAACAGAAGGATCAGGGTTATGGATATAAAGATCACTGACCTTGTTCCGGAAGGTACTGAAGTAAAAAAAGGCGATTATATAGCTTCGCTTGATAGAACATCATTTGATAATACTCTGAAAGATCAGCTGGAGAATCTTGAGACGATGGAAACAAATCTGGAGGTTCGTACCCTGGATACTGCTGTTTCTTTGAGTAACCTTAGGGATCAGATTAAAAACCTCAGATTCAATGTTGAGGAAGCAAGACTTACAGTGCAGGAATCAAAATTCGAACCCCCGACAACCCAGCGTCAGGCTGAGATATCACTGGAGAAGGCAATCAGATCGCTGGATCAGTCACTTCGTAGTTATGAGTTGAAAGTTGAGCAGGCAAAGTCGGATATGAGAACAATCAAGAATCAGCTTTCAGAACAGCGTCAGCAGGTCAGTGATCTTCAGACACTTCTTGCTCAGTTTGATATCTATGCCCCTGCCGACGGCATGGTGATATATAAAAGAGACAGGACAAATACCAAGAGGAAGATTGGTTCGTCATTGTCACCCTGGGATAATGTTGTGGCAACTCTTCCTGATATGTCGAGCATGATCTCAAAGACATATGTAAACGAGATAGATGTGAGCAAGGTAAAGGCAGGGCAGAAGGTTGAGGTCATGGTAGATGCATTTCCGGAGAAGAGATATTCAGCAGTTGTTATGAGTGTTGCAAATATTGGAGAACAACTTCCGAATGCTGATGCAAAGGTGTTCGAGGTTGTAATAAGGCTTGATGAGTCGGATAATATTCTAAGACCATCGATGACAACAGCTAATAAGATTATAACAAAGACAATTAATGATGTTACATATATCCCTCTTGAATCTGTACAAAACACTCTCGACAGTGTCCCCTTTGTTTATTTGAAAAGTGGAGTAAAGCAGATAGTTGTTCTTGGAGAATCAAATGAAAATAATGTGATTGTTGAAAAAGGCCTGGAGCCAGAAACACAGATCTATCTCAATTTACCTGAAGAGCCTGAAAGGTTTACAAGGATGGCTGGCGAAGAGTTGATAGCAGAAATAAAAGAAAGGGAAAAGGCAAAGAGAGAAGCTGAAAAAAGAGCCAATGAGGAAGCAAAGAGGAATTATAGCGGTGAAGGTATGATGGGAATGCCTCCCGGAATGGGTGAAGGTGAATTCCGGGGCGGTGGCATGAGAGGTAATTTCCCGGGCGGAGGCCAGGATGGCAATATTGATACAGCTGCAATGAGAAGATTCAATCAGATGCGCCAGCAGATGCAGCCAGAAGGACAACCCGGTATGCAGCCAGGAGGGCAGCGTGGTGCAAGAAATAATATGGGAGGCCAGCGTAATTTTAATCCTGACATGCAGGAATAAAATAGACTATAAATCAAATAATTCAAAAGTGAACAGTTAACAACACTTAAAGAGAAAACAAGATGTTCAAATTTTTCTTCAGATATTTCCACGACATAGAAATTGCTGTAGAATCGATAATTTCCAACAAGCTTAAGTCTATGCTTACAGCCCTTGGAATAATTTTCGGTGTAGCAGCTGTGATAGCAATGCTTGCTATCGGAAAAGGCGCCAAGGAGGAGATCATGGAGCAGATGGAAATGGTCGGAGTGAATAATATTCTGATCAATCCCATCATCCAGGATGAGGGCTCTTCAGGTTCTGATAATGCAGAAAGACAACAGAAAAAATTCTCAAGAGGACTGAGTATGTTGGATGTTGAAGCTATACGTGAGATCCTCCCTTCAGTAAAAAGGATCAGTCCGGAAATTTCATTCAATTCAACAGCAATGATGAATGGTGTAAAGTATAACGCCAAGCTTGTTGGTGTTTCAAATGACTATTTTTATCTCTATAACCTGCCTTTGGTTGCCGGTGCATTTTTCAATGATTACCAGGCAGAGAACGGGATTCCGGTTTGCATAATAGGTGCTAACATCAGGGCTAAGTTTTTCAGCAAGATTGATCCCATTGGGCAATATATTAAGTTTAACGGTATATGGCTAAAGGTTATAGGTGTTCTGCAGAAAACAACTGTAAGTCTTACAGGTTTTGAGGAGCAAGGGGTTAATGTTTATAACGATAACATTTATATCCCTATACAGACAATGTTGTCAAGATATCAGAATCGTGCTCTTGTTAACACTAAACTTGCATCCGAAGCTTCATCAAATGTTATGCTGATGGGCGGACCCGGAGGTCCCGGAGGTGGTATGGGAAGGGTAATAGTAAGCAGTTCAGATGCAAATACAAATGTTGAAACAAACTATAACCAGCTCGACCGGATAGTTGTACAGGTAAACGAAACAGAACAGATCAATTCTTCAACTGAAGTGATAAGCCGTATGATGACAAGGCGCCATTCAAACGTGAAGGATTTTGAAATAACAGTTCCCGAACTTCTGCTTAAACAACAGCAGAGGACCAAGGATATTTTCAATATAGTGCTTGGGGCTATAGCAAGTATCTCACTTGTTGTAGGGGGAATAGGTATAATGAATATTATGTTTGCTTCAGTAATGGAAAGGATAAAAGAGATCGGTACCAGGATGGCAATAGGGGCAAAGAAGATGGATATAGTTGTTCAGTTTCTTTCTGAAGCAGTTCTGATAAGTCTTACCGGAGGTTTTATCGGGATTTTCCTCGGCGTTATTATGGCCAAGATGATTGAGCAGATAGCGGGAATCAAGACTATAGTTTCCTTTTTCTCTGTATTCATTTCATTCGGAGTATCGGCAGCTGTTGGAGTGATATTTGGTTACTCGCCGGCAAAACGTGCATCAGAAAGAGATCCTATTGAATCATTAAGATATGAATAATACAATAACAATGAAGAAAATATTTTCACTTACAATCATAATTGCATTTTTTTTCACAGTTCAGAAATCTGCAGCCCAGGAATTAAAAAAACTTACACTTGAGGATGTAATACGTATAGCCGAGGAGCAATCACCTAATGCGCTTATGGCTAAGCACAGGTTCCGTGCCAGTTACTGGCAGTACAGGACATTCAAGGCTATGTATAGACCATCCCTGACATTTACCGGTAATACACCTGATTATACAACTGCAAATACACGTGTATGGGATGCCGTTAAGCAGGAATATGCTTATATTTCTACAAATATCCTTCAGAATATTGGTTCTCTTTCTCTTCAGCAGAACGTAGGTTTTACAGGTGGCACAATTTCACTTCAGTCAGATCTTACTCTTGAGAATAATCTGGAGACAGACAAACGCAACTATATTACTGCTCCCATAAGCATCAGGTTTGTTCAGCCATTATTCAGATATAATTCTCTCAAATGGGAGAAGAGAATATCTCCTCTTGAATATGAGCGGGCAAAAAAGACTTATGTACAGAGTATTGAGACTGTTCATCAGCAGGCTGTTCAGTCATTCTTTGCTCTGGCCCTTGCCCAGATTAACATGCAGATCGCTGAAATAAACTATAGTAATGCAGACACCCTCTGGAAAATGTCGCAGGGAAGATATAATCTCGGAACAATTGCCGAGGATGAGATGCTCGAGATGCAGCTTTCCTGGCTCAATACTGAGAATGCAAGAAAAGAAGCCAGTATGAATCTTCGTGACAGAGAAATCAGGTTAAGATCATTCCTCGGTTTCAATGAAAATGTAAGTATAGAACTTATCCTTCCAACCGAAGTTCCTGATTTACAGGTTGACCCTCAGGAGGTGCTTGAGCTTGCACACCAAAACAATCCGGAAATGATCTCTCAACAGCTTACTTTACTTAATGCTCAGAGTAGTGTTGCGCAGGCCAAGGCTGATAAAGGACTCAATGCTAACCTTATAGCTTCATTCGGATTAAGGGACCAGGATCCGATTTTTATTAATGCATATAAGGAATCAAACCAGCAGCAGACAATTAGGCTGGGCATAACCCTGCCGATCCTTGACTGGGGACAGGGGAGAGGAAGATATCAGATGGCAAAGTCAAGTCTGGAGCTGGCTCAGGTAACCTCACAAAGAGAAAGATCAGATTTTGATGCTAACCTGATACTTGATTGCGAGCAGTTCAACCTGCAGGCAGAACAGGTAGCCACTGCAGCCAAATCAGATACAGTTGCTCAAAGGATGTTCGAAGTAGCTTATGAGAGGTTCAGGATCGGAAAAATATCAGTACTTGAACTGAACAATGCTGACTCAAAGAAAGACAGCAACAGAAGGGCTTATATCCAGGCTATGCAGAATTACTGGATTTATTATTACAATATCCGCAGCCTGGCACTCTATGACTTTGTGAACAGAAAACAACTTGAAAGTGACTTCGATGCGATACTTGAATAAAATTTAAACTTTTACAAAATCTGAAGGCTGAATATTAAATAAATATCCAGCCTTTTTTGTAAAAATTTTAATATATTTGCGCCTCGATAAATAAGAATCAGGAATAATTACAGAGTAATTCAAACAAAAATGCAGAACAAAGCAGCCATACTCATTCTTGCAATTGCATTGATATTGGTATCAGTTTATGAATTGTCGTTTACTGCTGCAACCGCAAAAGTTAGAAAAGACGCAAAAAAATATGCACAGGGGGATCTTGAAAAACAAACTCATTATCTGGATTCGATAGCCAGCCTTACAAAAGACCAGTGGAGTTATCTTGGATTTACTTTCAGGGAAGTTCAGAAAAAAGAGATTCACCTTGGTCTTGACCTCAAAGGTGGGATGAACGTCATTCTTGAAGTTTCAGTTGAGGATATTCTCAGATCTTTGTCAAATTACAGTACAGATCCTTCTTTTAATAATGCTATTGAACGCGCGAAAGAACTTCAGTCTCAGGGGCCCGGTGATTTTCTCACTCTTTTTGGCAGAGCGTTCCAGGAACTTGATCCAAATGCAAGACTTGCTGCTATATTCAATACGGTTGATCTCAGGAACAGGGTCAATTTCAATTCAACAAATGAAGAGGTGCTTAAAGTGCTTGATGAAGAGGTCAGTGCAGCTATAAGCAATGCATATAATATACTTTCCCAGAGAATAGACAGATTCGGTGTTGTCCAGCCAACTATCACACAGCTTAGTACAAAAGGAAGGATTATGATTGAACTTCCCGGACAGACTGATTACCAGAGGGTACGCGAGCTGCTTCAGGGAACTGCAAATCTTGAATTCTGGGAAACATACGAGAATGGAGAAGTGATTGGGTATCTTTCAGATGCCAATGCGCTTTTGAGAGATATCATAGCAAATACTGAAAATGCAGTATCAGATAGTCTTCAGACAGAAATTGAAACTGTTGTCGAAGATACAATCAAAACCGGTGATCAGGCTCTTCTTGATCTCATTTCTTCAGACAGCTCAAAAGCAGCAGAAATTTCAACACGTGAGGAATTTAATCTGCAGAATCCACTCTTCGGATTATTGAACCCGAGGGTCACGGCTCAGGGTGAACCTCTGCCATCAAGTATGATTGGATTGGCCCAGGGTATGGATACTGCAAAAGTGAACGATTACCTTTCAATGAATCAGGTGAGGGCTTTGTTTCCGCGAGATCTGAGGTTTTACTGGAGCTTGAAACCATTTAAATATGACCCTTCACAATCAGTTTTTGAACTGCATGCAATTAAAGTCACCACACGTGATGGAAGAGCTCCGCTTACAGGCGATGTAGTTACTTCTGCCAGGCCAAGTACGGGAATTACCGGATCTGAGGTGCAGGTGCATTTCAATATGAATGCCGAAGGAGCCAAGATATGGCAAAGAATGACCCGGGAGAATATTGGTCGTTGCGTAGCAGTCGTACTTGACGGATACGTGCGCTCTTATCCGAGGGTTGAAACAGAGATCTCAGGAGGCAGTACCCAGATCACAGGTGATTTCACAATTGATGAGGCCAATGACCTTGCGAACATCCTGAAATCAGGAAAAATGCCTGCTCCTGCACGAATCATTTCCGATACGGTTATCGGGCCTACGCTGGGGAGGGACGCAATCAATGCCGGACTTAAATCATTCGTCATTTCATTCTTCATTGTTCTGCTGTATATGATGTTCTATTACAGTAAGAGCGCAGGAACAATAGCAGACATAGGCCTCGTTACCAATGTATTCCTTATATTGGGGGTAACAACATCTTTGGGTGCCGTTCTGACACTTCCGGGTATTGCAGGTATAGTTCTTTCTATGGCTATGTCGGTCGATGCCAATGTGCTCATCTATGAAAGAATCAGGGAGGAATTACGAGCGGGCAAAGGATATAAGCTGGCAATAGCTGACGGATATCGAGGAGCCCTCCCGGCTATTTTAGACTCCAATATAACAACTCTCCTGACAGGTATCATACTGTACATGTTTGGAACCGGTCCGATAAGGGGATTTGCTACAACACTTGTAATTGGGATTTTTACCTCTCTGTTCTGTGCGATCTATATAACACGACTGATATATGAATGGCTACTGAAAAGAAATGCAAGTTTGTCTTTCTCAATAAAGATCACAGCCAATATTCTGAAGGATACCAAAGTTGACTTTATAGGTAAAAGGAGGATCTTCTATGTAATATCAACAGCCATTATAGCAATCAGTTTCATCTCTCTTTTTGTAAGAGGTCTTAATAAGGGGATTGATTTTACCGGAGGAAGAGCATACGTTGTAGCTTTCGATAATAGTGTCAGAACACAAGATGTTGCAGACTTACTTACCCCGGTTTTCGGAGAAGCTCCTCAGGTCGTTACATTCGGAAGTGATAACCAGGTGAGGATAATTACACAATACAAGGTTGATGAGGTCGGATCTGATAGTGAAGTTGAAACTGAATTATATGAAGGTCTTAAGAGTATGCTGGGTCCTGATGTCACAAAAGAAGAATTTCTGAATAACTACAGGAGAAGCTCAGAAATCGTAGGACCTACAATAGCAAGTGATATGGCACGGAATGCAGTTCTTGCTGTACTTTTCTCACTTGTAGTAATGTTCTTATATATATTTATAAGATTCAAGAACTGGCAGTATGGATTTGGAGCTATGGCAGCTCTTGCACATGATACAATAATTGTGATCGGGATATTTTCGTTGTTTTGGGGTATTCTTCCTTTTACAATGGAGATCGACCAGTCTTTCGTAGCTGCAATACTTACAGGAATAGGTTATTCAATTAATGATACGGTTGTAGTTTATGACAGGATGAGAGAGTACTTACCTATTTACCGAAAACGTCCGCTGAATGAAGTGATTAATCTGGCTATGAACGATACACTCAGCCGTACCCTGAATACAGGTATAACATCAATACTTGTTTTGCTGGTAATGTTCTTCTTCGGTGGCGAGACAATACGGGGTTTTCTTTTTGCAATGATAATAGGGATCGTAATAGGAACATACTCTTCAATATTCGTAGCAAGCTCACTGCTGTATGATACTGCAAAGAAAAGAGGTATTAAATCCTGACAATTAATATCCAATAATTTGATTCAAAAGTTGATACGGACAGGTAGTTCTGTATCAGCTTTTGTTTACCCGGAAAACACAATTGATTGCGGGATATCCTGATATCTTTGCTAACTTTACAATCTGAAAAATTCAAACAGTAGAATTTTATGAGTGGACAGGAGATACTTGTTATAATTCTGGTTATACTTCTTCTTTTTGGTGCGGATAAACTACCTGAAATAGCGAAGAGTTTTGGGAAGGGTATGCGTGATTTCAGAAAAGCCACTGATGATATAAAAAGGGAGATTGAGATCAGTACAAGGGATATACGGAATGATTTCAATGAAGTCACTGAAAATATCAGGAAAGATGTCACGGATCTTGCCGATGATCTGACAAAGGATGTAGAGGAAGTGTCGGAAAATATTAAAAGCAATCTGGACGATTTCTCGAATTCTATTCAGAGTGATGTGAAACAGGTTGCCGAAGGTTTGCAGAAGGATGCTGATGAGATAGCTGATAATCTTCAGAAAGATATAAAAGATATCACAGAGCAGGGGAAGGAAGACAGCAATGAAGTCCCGGATGACTACAGGTATGATTATCCCGATTAAATAAATGCAGGCTCTTATTTAAGACAGTCGTTTGCTGATTGTTGTTTTTTAGTGCTAAACGCATATGATCAGAACAATAGGTATTACAAAAGCATTCGGGGATCTGAAGGTCCTGAAGGGCATAGATCTTGAAATCAAGGATAAGGAAGTTGTTTCAATTGTAGGAGCAAGCGGAGCCGGGAAAACGACATTGTTGCAGATAATCGGAACCCTTGATAAGCCTGACAGCGGCACGATTTATTATAATGATTCCGATGTAAGTAAACTAAAGGGGAAGGCCCTTGCTTCTTTCAGGAATAAAAATATTGGTTTTGTTTTCCAGTTTCACCAGCTGCTGCCGGAATTCACGGCACTTGAGAATGTTTGCATTCCGGCCTATATTGCCGGGAAGAACAAGGCAGAAGCCGAATCCAAAGCTATCGAACTCCTGGGTTTTCTGAATCTTAACGACAGGCTTGAACATAAACCTTCAGAGCTTAGCGGTGGCGAACAGCAACGGGTAGCTGTTGCGAGGGCATTGATAAACGATCCATCTGTAATTCTTGCTGATGAACCTTCAGGCAATCTTGACAGTGAGAATAAGAATGAACTTCATAAGCTTTTTTTCAGACTGAGGGATACTTTTGGGCAGACAATAGTTATCGTAACACACGACAGGCAGCTTGCCGGTATGTCAGACCGGATATTGCAGATGAAGGACGGAATGATGGTACAGGAATAATATCTTTCAGAAATCGCATCTTTTTTTTCAAGCGATGTGTGCGGTAAACAATTTCATAAATCATAATCAGTTAAGTGCCAAAGAGAATAGATGGACTTAAAAAAGTCTGAAGTGAAGGATTTTTTAGATGAGAAGGTTGATCTATATAACAGGCCTTCGTTTATTGAGGATGATCCCATCAGCATTCCGCACTTTTACACAAGAAAAGAAGATATTGAAATTTCCGGGTTCCTTACAGCTACTATTGCCTGGGGAAATCGCAAGATGATACTGAGAAATTCTGCGAGGATGATGGAAATTCTGGAGGATTCTCCTTTTGAATTTATTATGGATTCGAGCGATTGCGAACTGGACCAGGCCATTCGATTTGTACACAGGACATTCAATATGGTTGATCTAGCTTATTTTCTGAAAGCTCTTCGTCATATCTACAAAAACAAGGGTGGACTTGAAAAAATATTTGAGACCCATAAAACATCCGATTCCCTTCAGCCTGCGATTCACGAACTGAACAAGATATTCTTTGAGTTGCCACACGAGAAAAGAACCGAAAAGCATGTGTCAGATCCGTATAAGGGTTCAGCAGCGAAAAAGATCAATATGTTTAGTCGGATAATTAATGTAGCCATTAATCAAAATATATTAACTCGGTTGGATTAAGTTTTATTATGTCAACATAGTTTGAACCACCACCTGCTGCGAATCCAACAAAATCTTTC
>Ga0255341_1000160_pt1 | contig 123292 bp, 110 predicted proteins | sample wastewater_treat_8_FD_192418 | JGI IMG/M metagenome (GOLD analysis project Ga0255341, IMG submission 192418) | Wastewater microbial communities from Lulu Island WWTP, Vancouver, Canada - plant12 | ecosystem: Engineered > WWTP > Wastewater > Unclassified | place: Canada: Vancouver, British... | reverse complement strand
CTATACCCTGGTTTTTGAAACAGGTCGCGACGAGAACAATACGATAAGTTTTGAGATAGAGAAAAGCGACTTTGATGAGTTGGCAACTATTGTTTTCGGGATGAGTAAACCGCGCAAAGAACGCCACGGTTATGTACGTGATTTAATGAAATCCCTTCAGGTATCATTTATTAAAAACGGCAAAACTGTTTATCTCAATTATTCTATCAATCAACGCAAAAACAAGAGAACTGCTGAATTGGAGAAACAAGCGGTTAATTTGATGTATGATTGGATTGACAGGTACAAGAAACAATTTGAAATTCGCTTTAATTACAGCAAGGGCATTGCCACTCCTACTGAAATTTTCGCACATGCCGAGCCTGCCGATCTGGTGGAAGATCTGGGCGTCTTCACAGAACGCCTTGACCCCGATAGAAATATTCAATGTGGAGGAAGAAATGACTACTCCCATCGCTGGCGCGCCTTAAAACCCGGCATTGTTACCGTTTGGCTCCATGAATTGAGTTTAGGGCACGACGACGTTAGTAATTTCACAAAAGACTACGAACCTTCCGCCTGCTATATCATCGACGAAAACCTGCATGTGCGTTATTCTAAAGAGGAAACGGAAGCGGCACAGGAAAGATTTAAAAAACGCAAAAAATGAAAATCACAAAGTTATTTTTAGTTATTGTCGCTACTTGCCTTTGCAACTTAATGTTTGGGCAAACTAATCAAAGTGCGGAAAAAACCATACAAGAGATCAGGAAAGAGTATAATCTCGTTAAGTCGCAAATAGCCACCTTGGAGAAGGATGGCTATGCCGGCGAACTGTTTTGCCTGCACACTATCGACAATAAGTATGGAAAATCCTATCCGGGTGTCGGAGAGTATCGGGGAGAAATCTTTTTTTACTACGAAGCAGAGGGAGGCTATCCGCCAATTTTGTGTATGGTCATCGAGAAAGTGAAGTCTGCCGGTAATACCATTTACTTTGAAGCTCTTTACAATGAGGAGGGTCAGGTGCTGTTTATTTTTGAAAAAAACGAGTACGACAACAATATAGCCAAACGCTTTTATTTTAAAGATGGTTCTATTGTTAAATACAGCGAAAATAATGTGGATATAAAATTGGACACCATATCGGATGAGACTATTTGGATATACCGTGCGGCTTCAGCTCACAAGACAAGATTTGATCTCTTTTTTGAAGTAGAATAAACATTTAAAATCATTTAAAAATTATAAGACCATGAAAACTGCTATGAAAAAATTCACTGTGCTTGTGCTGTTCTTTATGACGGTGATTGGAGCAACATCATGTGCAAATTCACAGAAAGAAGTAGATGTAAAAGCACTCTTCGATTTGATGCCTGCTGAGGCTTTTATTATGACAGACTGGGAGACGCCTGCCGAGTTGGAAGAATATATGGCGGTATGCGACAATGAGAACAGATACCTCAGATTGGAGTTTGAAGACCAAGTCAGTTGGGAAATGTGCTATTGGAACCTGGAAGATGGCAACAAACTGATTGCTGTCGGCTATGTCGGAGGATTCGGTTATTATATTTACAGTAATGGAAAAATAACTTCCACAACAGACTTTGGAGTAGAAGAGATGCGCCGTTCAGTTGAAAACAGCATCGCCATGAATCCTTACGATAATTGGATTGACTTCTACGTTCCCCGACACGGGACTTCGGTTTACATCTCCGTCAATCGTCAGGATTTCATGATTTATAAATGGGAAAATGAGCAGTTTGTACAAATAAGAGATTATCCCACCCAAAACAGCACTCACCAGGGACTTGTTGAAGGATTTGCTTCTGCACTTATCAGTGCCGATGCAGACCGTTGTTTTCAATATGTTGAACCTAGTTATGCTGCATATCAATGTATGGATTTTTTTGAGGGAAATATTGAAGAGTTTATATGTGACTTAATTGCAGGCGAAAATGAACAAGGCCCCATAAAACCTGCAAAACTGAGCGACATCAAAACAGCAACCTACCGCTACACTCCCGAAGACGGATTTGCCAACCACATTATTCTTATCGAACTGAATGACGGCCGCTCCTATACCTATTATCCTAGTCTGGTAACGGTTGAAATTTTCGAAATGCGCGAAAATGGAGAGGATGGAGAACTAAAAACAAGAATTCCATATATTACCGACTGGATGGGATAAGAAATAGATACATTGTCACCAGCAAAAAAGTCATATCAGAATAGCATTCACTTACCGAGACATCCTTGACTGCTGATTTTTAATGTTCTGACATAGTTTGTGCTATATCAAAAAACACGCCGCAAACAGTTGTTTACGGCGCGTTTTTACATTGTTCTATATTTTATTTTGTGGTTTTTAAATTAGCCCAAGCCTCAGTTCCATCATCTTTCTTAAGATAAAACTGCAGTGTGTATTGATCGCCTCCCGGACTCTTTGTGGACGGAGTCGTGGAAGACCTGTTGAGTTGAATTGCACCATTCACGATATTGTCACTCGAAAAATTAACACTAACCCAATCATTCCACGATGAGGCTTCGGGATTCATGATATGCATAAAGCCGACAAACAGGTTTCTCCACGCCGGACTATTTATATCAATCATCTGACCTAACATACTTTCTGTAAAACCGGTTATGCGTCCATAATGTATGGTAGCCAATTCGGGATATTTCTCCTTACACCATTCCACATAATAGGTCCCATCATCCCTTTTCACCACCTCCACATAATCGAGTTCCCCTTTCACAACCTCAACTTCCTGTGATCCGATACGAACTACGTTTTCTTTCATCTTTTTGGCCTTTGCCAATTGACCGCCAGGGCTATCGTCTTCCTCCTCCGGTGCAGTTATTTCAGCTTTGACAGAACCACCCCATTTGACAGGCACATTGGTCTTAAATTCTGCCGTTACACTTCCTTCGGTGAAATCTTCTTCTGCCGTAAAGACAATATCTACCGTACCATCCGGTGCAGTTACACCTGAAGCAGGGCAGGTGCCGCCGACAGCTGTAAATGTAAGGGTTTGACCTTGTACAGGAGACCATTCGCCTGTTAAGGAAGAGAAGGTTTCGAGTTTGAATGAAATCGGCGCTTTTCCCTCCTCACCTATAATCTGTGATGTAGGATTGGCAGTCAAGCGGAAGTTGATGATTTCAGCCTCCCATAGTTCAGCTTCAACCGGGTCTTCCTCTTCATCTCCAAGCACGATCTCTGCCTTGACATTGCCTTCATCCGTGCTGGTAAGTGTAAAGGTTACCTCTGTATTCCCCTCGCTATCGGTAAAAGCATACTCTTTATCCAAAGTGCCTCCCTCCGCCTCGAAATGAACCAGCAGACGCGACCCATTGTAAGCAGTGCCGGTGAGGTGATTTTTATTGAGAGCGTGGTATTTGATCAGTTTGGTTTCGCCGGTGGTCATCTGAGTCGGTGTCTCTGTATTGAGAGTCAATTCGTCAGGAAGGGCTACAATGGGAAGATCAAATATATTAATCGGTTCAATTTCCACCAATTTCTCTTCAATGAAGAAAAGATCCAAATTGAGGGCGAGATCGAGGTCAAGTCCGGCAGAGAGTCCGGCATTCCACCCGAAATAACGATTCTCAATTAAACGCGCATCCGCGGCTGCTTTTATGTAGGGCTTTGGATTGATGGTTGGGCAAAGAACGCTGTAGATTCCTATCTCAATGGAAGGATAGGTAGATACACTTCCCTCTATATGTGCGTGTGCGTCAACGGAGGGGTAAATAAGTTCCAATTTCTTTCCTATTTCATAGATGGGTTTACCGCCGGTCTCATGGTCCCATTCGACACCGAGTTTTGCCGTCATTCCGGCACTAACACCACCTGTAATTGACACTTCGCCTTCTGCTTCAGCACTCAATTCGGCCATAAGATCTGATGAAACAGATATATATACTGGAACAGCTCCAACCATGAAAGTAAATCGCGTCTTTACAATCTCTTCCTTGAGCGTGAGCTCCTTACTGATCTCCGCACCTGCAGTAGCTGCAATTTTCAGCGCCAGGTTTATATCAAATCCCCCTTCAAGGCATATACTCAAATGTTGCAGATCGCCTATGCCGACCTCTTCCCATGGCACCTCTCCGAAATCGAATTCAAAAGTACCCTTAAGTCCCACGTCAAAGTTGCATTGCTCCCAGGTCAGGCTTAGGGGCCCTTGTTCCAACAATGTAGTTCCATCCATATTCTTCTCCCAATTAAAGAGTTCTTTGGACATCTCCTGGGAAGCTTTAGTTAAGTCGTAAACGGGAATATATTTATGTCCGTTGAATATCTCTACCCGACTCGGTGTGTAGATACGTTCAAACGGAGATCGGGTCGTTACTCCGGATTCCGTGGAGAGAGTAAATTTACAGTTCTTGAATAGGTGCCCCATCTTACCCTCAGTGGTTTTCACCGACAAGGTGCCGCCCTCTTTCGTTTGGGTTACGGAAGAAACTATCCGAATGTGATAATCTCCTGATTCATCGGGAACAATAAGCACGTCATTCTTCTTAATGGGCGGAACATTCGATTTGAAAACAATTTCGATATCCCCGGAAACCGCATTGAACGTTTGAGATGTCACATTCTGCTCCCAGTCGATGGCAACATATCCGGCCCTTCTTGTAAGATCGGGCTCATTGAAATAATACAAATAATTTGCCTGAGGAGTCATTGATTTACAGGACAACGAATAGACAAACGCTTCCTGTTGGGTAATGGTAAACTCAAGATTAGTTGCGGCTTGTGGAAAGAGCGAAACAAAGATCATCTCCTCGCTGCCTGCTTCTTGGTCGCATACTACATTGATATAGGAGGGCTCCTCCCCAAGCGTAAAGGAACCGGCTTTAAGGTCAAATGTACCGTCAACAATAATAGTATTACCGCTAACAGTCAATTGAGAAATCTTCATACTATGCGAACCATCCAACGAAGGGTTTTTAATCCCAAGTACTGCCATCTTGCTGCTGAATGAAAGTGCTAACTTTCCGGATATTGCTTTTCCGGAAGCACTCATCAACATCGGCATAGTACGCCTGGATTGGTTCTGTATATTTATCTGAAGTTTTCCATTTGTGATCGAGGATGCCTCATATCCGGAAGCATAGACAAAATATACAGTCTCTCCATTTTTAGGTTCTTCAAATGTGCCTGCCTTCTTAAAACGGGCGGTGCCATCCTCAGCGACATCATTAACTTCATAGGTCATCAGGACATCGCCAGTACCATTGTTATAATAGCCTATGATCTTATCCCCTTTCTCCCACTTGGGGGTAAAATTATAATTTCCTTCTGCACCCTCGGGCATAGTCTTGACCGAAGACCAATTGGCAATCGTGGCAGAAACCACAAGATCGGTCTTGACGTCGTCAGGTTCATCGGGAATATCCGGTTCGGGTTTGTCGCAAGAGGAAACAACCGATATAGTTACACAGCCAATAAATAATAGCATCAGCTTTATAATGGCTTTATGCCATCGTCTTAATGGGTTTCTTTGTATGGTAGTCATAAGATAATAGTATTAGTTGGGTTAAGTTGAATTTAGAATTTCCGGTTTTATTTATTTTGAAACAGAGAAAAGTCAAAATAGACCATTGTTAATTCATGGATTGTCTCCTGATTTCCCTTTACTTCAAAAAGCATATCGTCAGGATTGGGTGGTCCCATTTCTGCAACTCTATTGTTGGAGAAAGCATACCCTTCGACAGGTATCCCCATTATTCCCAAATCAATCTTTTGATTCTCATTTTCATCGTGATAAGCTATAATGATGTACTTACCTTCAGGAAGAGAATCCAGATTCCAAACAGCAGAGTAGTTTTCAATAGATAGAGACACTGTTTGAATTGCCTCATGTTTGGAAAAGTTCTCCTTTCCGTCGAAAAGAGCCACCATCACTTTTCCATCGTTGCTTTTCAGATTTTCAAAGCGAACGATTAATGTTCCGTTTTCGGCATGCATCTGAGTGACAAAGAGCACAATTGTACAGGTGAGTAATAATAAGCGTTTCATCGTTTTAATTTGATAAGTTATAAATTCAAATATTCTTTTAGCGATTCAACATACTCTTCAAAAGCTTTTATGCCTACTTGCGTAATTTTGCATACTGTGCGGGTTCGTTTTCCTACAAATCCCCTTTCTACTTCAATATAACCCGCTTCGCTCAACTTATCTATCTGTACGCTCAAGTTCCCCGATGTGGACTTGGTTTGCTCTTTCAAATAGACAAAGTCAGCCTCTTCCACCGATATCAATATGGACATTATTGCCAATCGGAGTTCGGAATGAAGTAGGGGATCGAGTTGTTTAAACATGTTTTCTACCTTTCCAATTTAAAATATGCCCCGGAATAACTTGTACAATTAGGAAAAGGGCTGCAAATACAAGAACTGAATCGAGAGCATTGCCCAATATCAGGCAAAAAATTGACAAGAACATTCCTATAAATCCTGCAACAATTAAAGGCACAAACCTAATAATCAGTCCGGTAATTGCCGTTCCTATACTGATGAGCAAGGTTACTATAAACAATATTGGAAATCCCTCCATTATAGTGGCGGCCGGTGCAGGAATAAAGGCAGCTATTCCAATTACAATCCATACATACATAATTACTTTATCGATGTATGTTGTTACTCCTTTTTTCTCTTTCTTCATACTGATTGTCATTGCCGTAAAACCAATTACAGGAATTAGAAACCATAATAAATTCCAGTAATAATTTTGGGTTGACTTGAGTGTAAACCAAACCAGGAGCGAAACAAGTACGGTTGTATAGCCCCAAATAAGAAATGGTATTCCATTCCCTCTTTCAATGCGCTGTTGCGTGTTGCGGATCATTCGAGTGATGAGTTCTAAACTCTCCTTCTCATTAAGTTGTTTTTCTTCCATTGTGATAATTATTAATAGTGTTATTTGTTCGATTCATTATTGAAATCTGACGCAAATATAAATCGGTTTATTTTATAAACCAAATAAATCTCAAAAAACTTTTAATTTTTTTTCAAAAACAATAAAAAACGAATTTTGAAATAATAATTTCGTCCGATTAATCTTGTAATAGTTTTTGTTTTATATCTTTACTACTATTAGATCAGCAAACTACAAATTTATTATGAACCTCAATAAGCGTATCCTATCCCTCTTCATCGTCTTTTTAATGTCAGCCTTCTCCTGTTTAATGGCTCAGCAATCAGAAATCCCGAATAATTTATCCGATAGCTTAGCGCATCAGCACGATTCTTTAAATAGGGTATTACTTCAAGATTATAAAAGTCGTCTTTTAGAGATGGACTCCATTCGCAGATTGGATTCTATAAGACAGGTGAAACTGGAAGAACAATTGGCTTCACTCAAGACTACCGACAATCTGAAAAAGGAAGAAATTCAAAGACAACTTGCTGATATTCAGCAAAGAGAGATAGACAGAATTGAAAGGGAGAAATCAAAGGTTGACTCTCTCCGCAGTATAGCGACAGCATATCCCGTAATTGGAGTGCTCAACGACACTATTTTTTCATTATATGCACGTCTCGGGTCATTTACTCCAAGGGATAGAGCAAATAATATCAGTGCGAGGATAAAGATCCTGTACGATGATGATTTTATGAATCCGGATTCTCTATATATAGCGATCTCCGACAATTATCGGGATTTAATGTATCGCGACAATATTTTGATGAGTGTAACCGAAACCGATGCTATTTGGAATAATTCAACCATAGATGAACTGGCAAAAGATTATTTGCAACGGATACAACATTCCATTAAAAATGCGCGTATAGAAAAGAGTTTGCCACGTTTGCTCACCAGAATAGGATTGGTTCTTCTTACAATAGTTGTTCTGATTTTGATGATAGTCGGTGTGAACAAGTTTTTTAACTGGTTGACAAAGTATGTCCATGAAAAGAAGAAAAAGTGGTTCAAAAATCTGAAATATCGCGATTACACATATCTATCAACCGACCAAGAGATTAAGCTTGTAAGCGGTTTATTTAGATTATTGCGTTGGGTGACAATAATTCTATTGCTTTTCTTTGTCATTCCCGTAATTTTCAGCATATTCCCATTCACAAGGGGTTGGGCGGATTTGCTTTTTGGCATGATATGGAAACCTGTAAGGAAAATGTTGTTCTCTTTGTGGAATTTTCTTCCCAATCTGTTCGCAATATTGTTGATTTACATAGTCTTTAAGTATTTAATTCGTCTCGTTCGCTATTTCTTTAAAGAGATTGAATCAGGAAAACTGAAAATTAACGGATTTCATAAAGAATGGGCTTTGCCAACATTTTCCATTATCCGTGTGCTTCTTTACGCATTTGCATTCATTATGATATTTCCATATTTGCCGGGCTCCGACTCGCCTATTTTTAAGGGTGTTTCCGTATTTTTAGGTCTCTTGGTATCTCTAGGATCATCATCGGCTATAGCTAATATGGTGGCTGGTTTGGTAATAACATATATGCGTCCTTTTGCAGTCGGTGACAGAATTAAGATAAACGACATTTCAGGCGATGTCATAGAGAAAACTCTATTGGTAACACGGTTAAAGACAATTACAAATGAAGAGATAACCATTCCTAACTCTTCCATATTAACAGGAAACACAATCAACTACAGCAGGTTTGAAAAAGATCCGGGACTAATTCTCAATACCATAGCAACAATCGGATACGATGTGCCTTGGAAGCTTGCTCATGATATGTTGATTGAAGCCGGTTTGCGTTGTAAAGATGTACTTCGGGAGCCAAAGCCATATGTTATTCAATCATCACTGAACGAATTCTACGCATCGTACAAGATCCACGTTTATATAAATGATGCCAAAATTCAACTAAAGGTATTATCGGAACTTCATGGGCACATTCAAGATGTTTGCAACGAACATGGCATAGAACTTATTTTGCCTCACTATTTGGCACATCGTTCTGCACAACATATGGTAATGAATCCTGAATATATACCAAAAGGCTACAAAGGTCCCGCATTTGATGTGAAAGTGGAAGTCGAGAACAAAAGTGACAAAAAAAAGCGATAATAAATAAAAGATAGGTGCGGGGGCTGAGTTCGAGCGTTGGAGTTCTTTTTAAGCAGAAAGAGTGCCAAAAGCCAACAGCAAATGACTGATTGCCAACAGCTAATGGACAACTACTTAAACCAGCGTAGAATGTATCGCGAAAGTTTTCCTGTGGGAATGCCGGGAATTTTAATTTTATGCTCTTCGGCGAATGAAATATAAAACTCCTTTACTCGCTGCCAATCGGCATGCCGGCGTTTTTTGAGTTCAGCCGACTGAGTATTCATGATTGATCCTTCGTTTTTGCGATAATAATAGGTGGCTCGTGGCTCTGTGGCTACGCTTTGGGCAAAATAGACAGCCTGTAAGGAAAAAACTCTATCCTCTCCGGAAATGCGAGTTTCGTCAAATCTCAACCCTTGTTCCTTTAAAAAATCCAGACGGAAAAGAAATCTTCAGGCACTCCCTCTCCTACTGACATTGGTTAGCCCAAGACGCTCCTCTGTGCTTGTAACAATCTCAGTCACCTCGTAAGATATATTCCTATGAGGCTTTGCTTCGTTTATTACATTACAAGCAACAATGTCCGATGCTGTAGTTTTTGCAGTTTCCGCCAACATCTCATAAAACTCACTATTTATCTCATCATCAATATCGAGAAAATGGATATAATCACCACTTGCATGATCCATTCCGACATTACGACTTGCAGAAACCCCTTTGTGGGATTGTTTTATAAGCAAAACGGTTGGCATCATTGATGCTATAGCCTGCTCTATCACACTAAGTGAGCGGTCAGAGGAGCCATCGTCAACTATGATAATTTCCAAGTATTTATAAGTTTGCGAAGCCAAGGTTCTTAAACAGCCTTCCACATATTTTTCACCGTTATGGCAAGGGACGATGACGGATATCTTCATATTTCAAAACTCGACTTTTCGGGAAGGATGCTTTCAAACGCAGTTTCAATCTCCGACATCACTTGCTCATAATTTCGAATGTGGGCATTATCGTTGATACAGACCAACTTGTATGACTGATTGCGAATAGCCTCAACTGCCTGTTTGGGTTTTATGATAAGCGGAAACATTTTCGTATCTTGATAAGTATTGTATGGGTTGAAATTTGAGCGGCAAATCTGCCAAGTGCGGAACAACTCTTGAGTATAATCTTCGGGGCTTCTGAATCTATTTGACGACATCTTGGTTAGTTCCGGCTCAGCATACTCCCACACCTCTTCAAAAGTTGACTTTAAGTAGGGATGAGCGTTGTGTGGTGTGCGTAGAGTTACAAACCTCTTCAAGGGTTGCATAAGACGCGTATACCTGATTTTACTCCCGTACGATGGGTGAAACCATTTGTCATGATCACGTTTCAGAATTTCCTTCTTATCAAATCTGCGATTTATTATGCGAATGTTGTTTGTCAAACACTTATACCACAATCCTATTCCGCTGTTGAAAGTAAAAGCTGCAATATCATTTGGTAAGCCGTTCTTGAAAAATCTTTCCCTCGGCAAATTTTTGATGATAAAATTATCGTCGTTAAAATAGACAAAATGTTCTTTCAAATCGGGGATTTTGTGAAGGTATATTTCTATTAAAGATGAACTGAAAACCGGCAAAAATTGCCTGGGAATATAATCAGCATGGTGTATTAAATGGAGTTTGGGATGGTTGGCATTAAGCCATTCCGGTTTCTGCCCACAAGTCACGAAATGTATTTTACGCACCCAGGGGGCAAATTTCTCCACACCGCGAAACCAATATCTCAGCAATCGGTAATCGCGAAACCGCGCTTCGGACATTGAGTCGGTAGTATTGTCAATCTTACCCGAGTACTTGGTGAAATCGGCTTTCCACTTCGGGTCCTCCATATCAACCCAGGTGATCACAAAGTCTATTTCATGTCTATCCATTCTTAAAATCCCATAAATCACCGAACAAAGCTAAAACCGTTGCATGGTCACCCGTCGGTGTAAAATGATTGTTTTCATCAAAAGTACCGGCCTTGCCGATAACATAGGCTCTTGTATCATCAGACCCAATGCAGTTATTTGGTCAGTTTGAATTTAACACTTTAGGCTAATTCCGGTTTATGCCACTTACAGTTTTCAAACCCTACAATATCAGAAAGCAAAAGTAGTCTTAAATGCAAATAAATATGCAAATATTGTCCCAAATTAATATCACGGCACGATGTAATGATACTTTTTCCTATCATCAATAAGCATTAAACGTTAAAGTTTCTTTATATGAGAAGGTCAACGGCTCCGCCGGAAACACAAAAAGACCGTATTAGGAGAACACTTCCGATATAGCTTTCTATATATCAGATTTTCAACTTTCAGGAACACTCTATCGTAATATATATTTTTTTTCGTATCTTTAAGGGAATAAATAAAGATGAAATAATGACATCAGAAGAAATTAACAAAATGGAAGAACGCGAACTGTTGCTTGACTCTGTTCGCGATTTCAACGAGAGGGAATTTATTCCCAAGCAAGAACTTTTTGAAGGGTTGAAAGGAGAGCAAAAGCCGCATACCCTATTTATCGGATGTTCCGATTCGCGCGTGGTTCCACACATGCTGACCAACAGTTTGGCCGGAGATCTTTTTGTTGTGCGCAACATAGCCAACCTTGTACCTTTTTATGAAACGGAAACCAAAAAATTCGTAGCAACATCGGCGGTAATAGAATACGCCGTATTGGAGTTGAATGTCGAAAACATAGTGGTTTGCGGGCATTCAAACTGTGGCGGTTGCGGTGCTCTCTATATGGGGAAAGAGTTGGACAAACTGCATCATACGAAAAAATGGCTCAAACTTGCAATGCCGGTAAAAGAGCTTGTGGAAGAGAAAATAGCTAAAAAGAAAATTCCTTTGGAGAAACGCGAAGAGTATACGGAGAAAATGAATGTTGTGCTTCAATTGCGCCATTTGATGCATTATCCCTATATTCGGACACGAGTAAGAGCAGGTAAATTACACTTATATGGGTGGTATTACAATATTGCAGAGGGGCGTATTTACAATTACGACAAAAAGAGCAGAAAGTTTGTTAAGGTGGAGTAGGGGATGCAGTTAGCAGTTAGCAGTTAGCAATTAGCAATTAGCAATTAGCAATTAGCAATTAGCAATTAAGAATTAAGAATTAAGAGCCGGATGAAAGGCTAATGGCCGACGGCTAATAGTTAGGTCCTTTGTTATTGGTAATAAATACACCGAGGGTGTCGTTTTAAGCGACACCCTCGATTGTTTTCTGCAGAGACCTACTATGAGGTCAATAGGATTTTACACTAACTGCCGGGAGGATAGGGATTACCATTGTTATCCCGCACTGACCAGTTTTTACCTTTAGCTACCGCAGCTTGAGCGGCAGTAATGACATTCTCATCATCGGAATTCCTGAAGAACACATAAAAGCTTCCACTATCCTTGCCGGTGCGGTCGGGGAGGCTGTTGACCAGCGTAGTCATGTTGCTGCCGGATATTTTATTAACGTAACAAAACAGCGAAAACAATTCTTTATTGTGGGTCACATTAAGCGAGGTGAGTTTATTGAAGCTGCAGTTAAGTATCGCCAACTTGGTGTTTTTGCTCAAATCAAGCGAGGTAAGTTGATTGCTACTGCAATACAGTTCTTCTAACTCTGTATTGCTGCTTAAATCAAGCGAGGTATTAAGATTATTTAATGAGCAATTAAGACTAATCAACTTAGTATTCTTGCTCAAATCAAGCGAGGTGAGGCGATTTAATCCGCAGTTAAGCAACTCAAGCTTGGAATTATTGCTCAAATCAAGCGAGGTGAGTTGATTGTTATTGCAGAACATATGGGTTACCTTCCCGTAAACGGTAATGGTTTGCGAACCAATGGTATATTCAACCATTGATTCGAACGAAGTTACCGCCTCGCCATTATCTTTTTGGGCGTTATTATTCAGGTCAATCCATACATTAGGACGGTCAGCCTCAGCAGCATGAATATTGAGCTGGATTTTACTTCCCACAGACTTTGTGGTGGTAAGGGTCATAGTGGTCAAAAATTTGGAGAGAGTGTATGAGACGCCCTTGTAGGTGATTGTGACGTTGAAGTCGGTCTCAGTGATTGTGAGATTGGCATCTCCGTCTTTGCCATTGTCGCCTTTGTCACCCTTGTCACCTTTTGCGCCCTGGGTTCCGTGTTTGACAACAATCTTGCTTCCGTCGCTCATGGTGAGCTCGTAGCCGCTCTTGTCGGATAGTTCAGTGTATGATACCACGCTGACCTTTTTGTTAATGGCATCAACCAGAGTCTTAATAGTAGCAAGTTCCTTTTCTTGCTGGTCCAACCGACGATAAATATCGTCCAGGTCTACGCAGCCGGCGAAAATGATCATCACCGCCAGCGCGAGTGTCGTTAAAATTGTTTTCATAGTCTCTTTTTGTTTTAATAGAGACCACTCAATGAAGTCTCTATGGGTTATTATGTTAGTTATTTGAAGTAATAAAAATCAATCCTTCATTATTTTTGCCTTTATTATGTGATATGAGTTGCTGTCCTTATCATCGCGGTCAATTCAACGCTATTGAGCTTGAGCAGATGGACATAATTATTTATAATCATTTCACACATAAGCATTAAGCAGAAAAAGACAATCTCCCTTCCCCATCCGATTAATTATTGCAGAATACCAAATTGACCCAAACGTCCGGTATTGACACTATGAAAACGGCGTTAATAATTAATAGAATTTCTACCGACTGTTAAAGTTATAAACTATATTTTAATTATGCAAATATTGTGACGATAATCCAAGCTTGGTAAGACGAGGTGCAAGGTGCCGGATGTGACTAGTTTTGAGTTCCTCGTACGGAGTTGGATAGGGGCGAATGGTTTTGCATTAATAAAAAAAGGAAGGTGTCACTAATAGGACACCCTCGATTGTTGTATGTAGGAACCCACTATGTGGTGAATAGGATTTTACACTAACTGCCGGGAGTATAGGGAATCCCACTGCTGTTATAAATATTCCAGTTTTTGCTCTTGGCAGTTGCCGCTTGGGCAGCATTGATAATGTTCTGCTCTTCACCTCCAGTATCAAACACCATGAATACCCCTGGTGTCAAGCCTTTACGGTCGGGAAGGCTGTTGACGAACTCAGTCATGTTGCTGCCGGATATTTTATTTTGGTAGCAGCACAGATATCCCAACGCAATGTTTTTGCCAACATTAAGCGAAATAAGTTGGTTGGAGTGGCACGCCAGAAACTCCAAAGCGGTATTGTTACTTACATCAAGAAAGGTAAGCTGGTTACTGTGGCAGTTCAACGTCTTTACTTTACCGTAAACAGTAATGGTTTGCGCACCCATTATATAAGGTTCATGACTACCGAATTTGGTTACCGCCTCGCCTTCATCTTTGAGGGCATTGTTGTTCAGGTCAATCCACACATCAGGGCGATCGGCCTCGGCAGCATCTATTGATAGATTTATTGCCATACCCACATTCTTGGCAGTAGTGAGGATCATTTTGGAAATTATTTTCTTGGGCAAGTTGTAGGTAATGCCCTTATAAACGATGATTACAACATCACCGGCTTCGGTAATTGTGAGGTTGGCATCGCCGTCTTTGCCTGGTGTACCTTGGTCACCCTTGGGGCCTTGAACACCTTGCTCACCCTTTTGCCCTTGCTCGCCTTTGGCGCCATGTTTGATGGTGATCTTGCTTCCATCGCTCATGGTGAGCTCATAGCCGTTCTTGTCGGCTAGTTCCGTATATGACACCACGCTGATCTTTTTATTAATAGCGTCAATTAGTGCCTTCATGGTAGCCAGTTCCTTACCTTGATCGGCAAGTTCCTTCGCTTGTTTATCGAGTCGGCGATATATATCGTCCAGGTCGACACATCCGGCAATCATGACCATTGCCGTAATAGTGATAATTGTTAGAAATTTTTTCATTTTTGTTTGTTTTGTGTCGAGACCGTATTATTTGGTCTCTACGTGATTTTCCGTTAGTGATTCGTTGTTAATTATTAATAGTCAATTCTTCGCTGTTTTAACCTTAAAATTGAACTGAGTGTCGTTTTGCAAGTGTTAAAACGGTGTTCATGACTGATGTGATTGGTGTACCAACTAATAAGGGTATAAAGTATATTATGATGACGTAAAATACTTTTTTGAGTGAAATTGAGGTTTGTAAAGACCTTGTAGTGATGGGAGTAGTCTTTGAGTTTTTAGTTGGGAGTTTTGAATTATTCGTTAAAATATAGTGAGAGTCCGACCAAATAGCATTTTTAGCCGAGCTATTTTTCTTGATACCACTTTAATAATTCCCCATATTTATTATTTACTAATGGTAAACAAATAATACTCTGCGAATTTACAAAATAATTCGGTTCATTAGTTCTGAATTTAAACTTTTTTTCACGAAAACTAAAATGAAAAAAATAAAAAAACCTCTCACAACTGATAGTTTTGAGAGGTTTTATTATAGAATTGATTTATTCGAAAGTGGTCCCTCAGGGGCTCGAACCCTGGACCCCAACATTAAGAGTGTCGTGCTCTACCAGCTGAGCTAAGAGACCTTCCGTCCCGTTTGGGAGTGCAAATGTAGATATAATTTTTGCTTCTGCAAAATTATTACGGCAATATTCACCCTTTAGCGGAGAAAATCCTATCCACTGAAGACTCGAATGCTGCAATATCCTCATCGGTTGTATCCCACGAGGTTACAAGACGCACCTCCCCTGCCTCTTCATTCCAGTAGTAGAAGAAATACTCCTTCATAAGCTCCTCCAGAAAATCCTTGGGAGCATAGAAGAAAAGCTGGTTGCTCTGGTGCTCTTGCGAGAGCCTGATCTGAGGGTACTTCTGCAACACTTTTAGCAGTTTTAATGCCATAGCGTTTGCATGAAGGGCATTGGTGCGCCATAATCCCTCACCCAGATAGGGCAGAAACTGTGCAGCCAGATAGCGGTGCTTGGAGGCCAGTTGTGCCGATTGCTTGCGATAGTACTTGAGATTGGCAGAGATTTCCGGCAGAAAACTTATTACCACCTCCCCCATCATCATACCATTCTTCGTGCCGCCAAAGCTGAGGATATCCACTCCGGCATCTACCGTCATCTTCTTGAAGGTGCAATCCAGAGCCACACATGCATTTGCCAGCCGCGCACCATCCATATGGAGAATGAGTCCGTAAGAGTGAATGAAGTCCGCCAGCATCTCCACCTCTTCCGGTGTATAAAGAGTACCCAGTTCGGTAGCTTGCGAGATATAAACTGCACCAGGCTGCGAATGGTGACAAACACCGAAATCCTTGAGGTAGGGTTTTATCAATTCAGGGGTAAGCTTGCCATCAGGAGTATTCACAGGTATGAGGGGACAGCCGCTCATCTTGGCAGGGGCTCCACACTCATCCACAAATATATGCGCAGTGGCGGCGCAAATGATGGAGTTGAAAGGACGCGTCACTGCCTGAAGCGCCACCGAATTAGCTCCAGTGCCATTGAATACCAGAAATGGGGTAGCGCCTTCACCGAAATGTTCTTTTATCAATTGTTCTGCAGCTTTACTCCACGGGTCATCACCGTAACCTACCGTATGATCTTTATTGGCTTTTATCAAAGCGTCCATCACTAAGGGATGGACGCCTGAATTGTTGTCACTTGCGAAACTTCTCATTTGCCGATGTAAGCTTTAGCATCCGGTATGGCCTCAATGAGTTTCTTAAGACGGTTTTCATCGCTGGGATGCGTACTGAGAAACTCCGGAATGGTGGGGCCGCTGTTCGCCGTCATTGCCTGCCAGAAAATAGGAGCCTTGTCAACGTCATATCCGGCCATGGCCATTATGATAAGACCGATCCTGTCAGCCTCATATTCGTGTTTGCGAGAGTAAGGCAAGATAACACCGAACTGTCCTCCCAGACCGAATGCAATCTCGAAAAGTGCCTGAGTGGTATCTGATTTCCGTCCGGCCATCGAACCGAGGACCGAACCTGCCATGCTCATGAGATTCTGTTGGCTCATACGTTCATTACCGTGTTGAGCAACAGCGTGAGCTATCTCGTGTCCCATAACCACGGCAATATAATCAGGGGTATTTGTATATTGCATAATACCCTCATAAAAGACGATTTTGCCATTTGGAAGACAGAAGGCATTTACCTCTTCAGACTGCACTAACTGAAAATCCCATTTGAGTCCCTGAAGATAGTGTGTCTCGCCCACTGAAGTGAGATATTTTTCAAGAGCACCGGTCATCCTGCTGCCAACGTCCTGTACAGCCGCTTTCATTTGCTTATTGGAAGAAAGCTTGGCTTGGGTCATAAACTCCTGATAGGATTGATCTGAGAGCGACGCAATCTGGGAGTCTGAATAGAGCAACACCCGTTTACGTCCCGTAAAAGCGACAGAACTGCAGGCAACAGTCACCATAACTGCCACAACGGCGTAGGCAATCCTTTTGAAATAGCGTTTCATGACAAATTATTTCTTTTTAAATAAAGAAATTATCCAAAGAAGAATAACGGCACCTATAACAGCGGTCAGGAGCGTACCCCAGATACCACCCCAGCTGATGCCGAGCCAACCAAGGACCATACCGCCGAGAAAACCTCCGACGATACCGACAAGGAGATTGATCCAGAAACCGAATCCGCCGCCTTTCATAATTTTACCTGCAATAAAACCGGCTAAAGCGCCAATAAGGATTGAAAGAATTATGCCCATAATAGAATATTTTTAGTTAATAATTATTTTTAATAGAACTATGTGTAAAATTAGAAAAAAATGCGAGCCGGACAATTTTTATCACAAAGCATCGTTGCTCATCAACGAATGCTATCAGGTAATAATATTCCTGCTTGCAGCCTCAACAGTATTAGTATGACGAACGATGACAAAATCATAATCCGGGACTATTTCCAGAAGGAATCAATGCTGCCTTCCACCTGACCGGCCAACTCTTTTCCAATCTTGGCAGGCAGATTGACAAAGAAATCTACGCCAACTTTCTTTTCAAGAGCAGAGATGGTCATCGACTGCTGCATCATTGTAGTATAATCGTTGGAGTAGCCTCTGTGTTCAAAATAGAAAGCTACGCCTACAAAACCTTTCGTAGAACCGCCTATGGAAGCATTCTCTTTATAGCCAAGAAGGGCCTTGTAGTAGCCGGTGGGAACAGTAACCCTCTTGCCTTCGTTGTCATTGACATATTCTGTACTACCTTCAATCACACAGCCGGTGACAACATAGAGAGTGTCCAGTTTTTTTGACCAGTCACGTACCGTGGACTCAAGTGTAGACCAGATATTCTCGTTTAGAGCACCCCTTTGAGGGGTTATGTTGGTGCCGTAGAAGGTCTGAACATTGGCTTCATAAGAATAGCGATCGGCTGAAGGGAGCTGGTGTCCTCTCTGGAATGATCCGCCACTGTAGCCTCTCAAAAGTATCGGCTGATATTGACGGGGAACCTTGGGATTGAGATCCCAGAGATCCGTGCGGCTACCGGTACTGATGAGGCCCCTGTTTAGAGGGTAGGCAACCCAGTGGGCCACAAGCGCACTGGGATCCCAATAGAAGGAGTAATTTCGGCACTTCTTTCCGCCGATATTGGCACTGTGGGTAATGAAGTAGAGACCATCCCCCTCCTTTGTTGCAGGGAGTTCGAGCCAATTGGTCAATTTATCGCTTTTAAGTTCCGTGGCTATGCCGTTGACTTTGTCAGAACCCTTCTGCAAGAAGTTGTTTTGTGCACGTTCGCCGGCACAACTGAGTGTCAAAACACAGTTACGTGCATCCTTTGAGTCGTTCGCATCCCAGTTTAAAGCTATATTGTTGGAATTACCACTGCCGCGCAATGAGATTACACGGTCGTTCGAGGAATAAGAACTGAGCCACACCCAGTCGGTAGATGCAATGCTGGAACTTTCAATAGTGAGGGTCCAGTCACCTGAAGCCTTAATGGTTATAAATTGGCTACCGGCCGTGCATTCGGCTTCCGGCAGGAGTATTGAAAGTGAGAGCTCTTCCTTGTCAGGTTTGCAACAGGAAAGAAGCAGCGATGACAGCAAAACAGCAGTCAAAAATGGTATTGGATTATTCTTGATTCCGGGAAATTTCATATCTCTATTTATCTGTTTTTTGCTTCAAAGGGGTATTACTGCAGCTATCCACACTATTACCCTACAAATATATTCATAACTATCATTTTTTCACCCAACACACACCGATTACTTTGCATTTCTTCACATAACCGGCTATTGGCTCTTAATTCTTAATTGCTAATTGCACCACCCTCCATCGCCCCACTACACACTCAAAACTTCCCCATACCCCGCAACACGCACCCCGTACCCCGTAACACGGCATCAGTCTCTCCTGAATATGTCTCTCGTATAAACCTTGTCGCGTACATCATCCAGTATACTATCATAGCGGTTTGCTATTATGGAATGGCTTCTGGACTTGAATTCCTCAAGATCGTTTACCACCCTCGAACCGAAAAAAGTGGTTCCATCCTTTAGAGAGGGCTCATAGATGATGACTGTTGCGCCCTTTGCTTTGATACGCTTCATCACACCCTGTATCGAACTATGGCGGAAATTGTCGGAATTCGCTTTCATGGTCAGACGGTAAACTCCGATGATACATTCACGCTCCCTTTGTGCGTCATAAGCGGAATTGGCTACATAGTAGCCTGCCATTTCCAGTACTCTATCGGCAATATAGTCCTTCCTGGTCCGGTTGGATTCCACTATAGCACGGACCAAATCCTGCGGCACATCGGCATAATTGGCCAGCAATTGTTTGGTATCCTTTGGCAAACAATAGCCTCCATAACCGAAAGAGGGGTTATTGTAGTAATCACCTATACGGGGATCCAGACTTACGCCGCGGATGATTTCATGCGTATCAAGTCCCTTTATCTCTGCGTATGTATCGAGTTCATTGAAGAAAGATACTCTTAATGCCAGAAAAGTGTTTGCGAAAAGTTTGACCGCCTCAGCCTCCGTGTATCCCATGAAGATGGTTTCCACATCGGGTTTTAGAGCCGCTTCGTCGAGAAGAGAAGCGAATGTACGGGCTGCTTTCATGAGTTTGGGGTTGCCTTTATCTGTCCCTACAATTATGCGAGAGGGATAGAGGTTATCATAAAGGGCTTTGGATTCTCGGAGAAATTCCGGTGAAAACATTATATTGTCACAATTATATTTTTCGCGTACGTGCACTGTAAATCCCACCGGAACGGTACTCCTGATCACAACCATGGCATCGGAATTATATTTCATAACGGTTTTGATGACCGTCTCCACTGCTGAGGTATCAAAGAAATTGAGCATGGGATCGTAATTGGTAGGAGCGGCTATAACTACAAAATCGGCACCTCTGTATGCCGTTTCGGCATCAAGCGTTGCTTTAAGATCGAGATCTTTTTCAGCAAAGTATTTCTCAATGTATTCGTCCTGAATGGGCGACTGCCTGCGATTGATCATCTCCACTTTTTCTGGAATTATGTCAACGGCCACGACAGAATGTCGCTGACTTAAAAGTGTTGCCATCGAAAGTCCGACATATCCGGTACCGGCTACAGCAATTTTCATATCCGTTATCTGTTTTTATAATTATTTTTCAAAATAACAATCCTTGTACCAATTAACAAATGCGCGCAGACCATTCCTCAAAGAGGTTGAGGGCTTGAAACCGAAATCCCTCTCCAGTGCAGAAGTATCGGCAAATGTCACCGTTACATCGCCCGGCTGCATAGGCACAAGTTCCTTGTACGAATCAAAATCGTAATCGGCAGGCAGTACCTTCGCACGTACCAATTCCTCCTGAAGAATAGCCACGAAATCGAGTAAATTTTCAGGGGAATTGTTGCCGATATTGTAAACCGCATAGGGAGGCAAAGGAAGCCCATCCTCCCCCACCGACCTCTTGGGAGCCTTATCCATAACTCTGACCACACCCTCAACAATGTCATCGATATAAGTAAAATCGCGCTGACAGTGGCCATAGTTGAAGATTTTGATCTTTTCTCCCTTCACCAGTTTCTCAGTAAAATCGAAATAGGCCATATCGGGACGACCGGCAGGGCCATAAACCGTAAAAAAACGCAATCCCGTAGTGGGTATGTCGTATAGTTTGGAATAGGCATGAGCCGTCAGCTCATTACTCAATTTTGTGGCCGCATAGAGCGACACGGGCTTATCCACCTTATCATCAGTCGAATAAGGTACTTTTTTGTTGGATCCGTAAACCGAAGAGGAAGAGGCAAAGACGAGGTGATTCACACCACCTTCATACCTGTCATACGAATGACGGCAGGCCTCCAAGATATTGTAAAAACCGATCAGATTGGCCTCTACATAAGCATCCGGATTGGTTATGGAGTAGCGAACACCGGCCTGCGCCGCCATATTGACGACAATCTGAGGTTTGTACTCGTTGAAAACGCGCTCTATCAGTTCCTTGTCCGCAATATTGCCTTTTATGAAGATAAACTCTTCATTTGCAGACAACTCCTCAAGCCTGGCCTCCTTGAGACCGGGATCATAATAATCGTTCATATTGTCGATGCCCACTACTAAAGGATGGTCATATCTGCGAAAAATCTCTTTTACAAGGTTTGCGCCAATAAATCCTGCTGCTCCTGTTACAAGTATGTTCATTATCCAACCCTGAATTCTGCTTCTTTATCTTACAAATTTACTCTTTATTTTTGACTTATGGCCATATAAAATGAAAAAGCCCCTACCGGCTGCTGCAGTAGGGGCCTTTAGTCGTGATATATTTCTCACAAAAAACTACAAAGTCGCATATTTGCGTCCATATTCCATCATCTGGTCGAGGAAACTTTCGCCATAGACAATCTTGTAGTCAACCACCTTGCCATCTTTTTCCACGGGCACGATATCGGGGTTGATAAAGCCGCGATAAGGTTTTAGTTCAAGTTGTGCATATCTCTCCCTCACCTCTTTGTGGAGATCGGGATCGATATTGATGGCATATTTGAGCACAAGAGCCTTGCCTGCCTCATAATCGCCCTCTGATTTAATTCTCTGGATTTCACACAGAAGTTCGCCGAATAGCTCTCTGAGACGATTGAAGTCATTGATAACGAAATAGGTCTTGCCGTCACGCACCTTTTTTTCTATGACATTTTCAGCCTGACCGTGTTCGTATGCCCAGTCGGAGATGAGTTTACGGTTCTGCATATGGGCTTGTGTATTGGTCTTACCGAGTTCAACCCTTGTAAACTGTGTAAAACTGCCGTTGCGAATATAGTTCATATACTCTGCCTTATAGGCTTCGGGATTGTCGAGAATGCCGAGTTCCACGAGTTTTGGATCTGCCAGGTAGTAAAGTGCAAAGAGGTCTGCACGTGCCTCCTCAATGGTTGAACTGTACTCTTTTAGAGCATTGGGTGAAACACCCGGAAGCAACTGGCCGGAACCGTGGCCGAGACATTCGTGAAGGTCAGTATGGAGATCACCGGTTTCAGAGCCATATTTCTTGCAGAAATCAATCTCATCCTGATCCCACGCAAATTCAGTCAGAACGCTCTTAGGACTCTGCTCGGTTGCCTTATCATAGGCCTTGGTAATATTGGCAATGGTAACTGATTTTGAACCATGTTCCTTACGGATCCACGCTGCGTTGGGCAGGTTGATTCCGATGGCTGTGGCGGGATAATTGTCACCCGCGATGCAGGCAACATTGATAACCTTTGCGGAAACACCCTTTACCTCAGCTTTTTTGAAACGGGGATCGACAGGTGAATTGTCTTCAAACCACTGTGCATTTTCACTAATGATTTCAGTGCGGAGAGAGGCCTCCTTGTCACGATAGTTGACAATTCCTTCGTAAGTGGCCTTACGGCCAAGAGGGTCACTGTAATCCTCAACAAAACCATTGATAAAGTCGATATCGGAATCCACATCCGACACCCAGGAAACATTGTACCGGTCCCACATACGCAGGTCACCTGTCTTGTAGTACTCAATAAGTTCAGCTATATAGCGTTTTTGGAGATCATTTTCTGCAACCTCTGCAGCAGCTTCCAGATGGCCGATAATAACTTTGATAGCTTCGCCGTAGAGACCGTCAGCCTTATAAACCTGCTCCACTATCTTTCCGTCCTCTTTTACAAGACGGCTGTTGAGACCATGTGAAATCGGACGAGGATCGTCCGGAACTTCGCGTGCATCGTAGAACGCATTGACCTCCGACGTAGTCACTCCTTCATAGAAATTGACGGCGGAAGCCGCTACAAGATCCTTGTCAGTGCCCTGATATATCATTTGAGGATAGAGCGCAGGATCAAAAATTATCGGAAGAAGCTCCTCTTTTGCATCGGAACATCCGGCTTCATCCATAAGCGATGCGAAGTACTCAATTGAACATCCGGGAATAATTTTGTCGAGGGCATAATGGTGATGGATACCATTGCTGAAGAAGACCCTTTTGGCATAAATCATAAACTCGTCAAACTCCGGGCCTGACTTGTCGCTACATTTTTCAATTATCGACTCCAAAACCTTTCGAATAGGGAGATTGTACTTGAAATTCTGCACCCAGATGATATCACGGCCGGCTTTGGCGGCCTCCGACAGATGGTAAACATATTCCTTCTGCTGAAGTGTAAGACCATCCCAGTCTGGAATTTGATACCTCAATACCTCAATGTCTGCAAACTGGTCTATCGAGTAGATGAACTCAGTTTGATCCTCTCCCGATGAACAGGCGTTAAGGGCTACTCCGAGCCCCAAGATTATAACCATACTTCTGAAAAAATTCATAACAAAGTGTTTTATATATACTCCAATGGAGTTTATCATTCTTGTGGGTCTGTAATAATAGGCGGCATAATTGATATCCTTACGAATATTGCTCTCGCCTTTTGCAGCATCGATTTCCAGTTGCCTTATCTGCAACTCGAGCTGTTTCATTGTCTTGATATTACTGTAATCCTTCCTCATTATTCACAAAAAGTCATACTGTTAATTATTGTCATCCTTTTCAAAAAACAAACTGATGAAAGCCCTTACCAGCCCGTTGACAAAAACACGCTTCCTCAGCAGGAAGAACACAAGGGCGACGACAAGGAATATACCTGAAATTATGAGCATCCCATAAGCTTGGGAGCCGAGAATCTCTCCAAGCCAAGCACCAAGTGCCAATGCGAGGAAAGAAAAAGCGACCAGTACGACCATCACGATTACAACCCAAGCAAACAGCACCGCAAGTGAAGCGGAAAGGCGCTTAGTCGTCTTAAGCTTGAGTTGGTCAAGACGATTGTCGGCATAATCCTTTACTGAATTGCCGATATCCTCGAGAGGCCCGAGAAAACTTCTTGAATCCATAACCAAAACTATCTGAGGGACTCCTCTACAGCGGCCTTTGCGGCTTCGCTGGCTTTTCTTGCCCTGCGTCTGATATCTGAAGACTCGGTATGGATTTTGTCTTCTACATCCTCAGCAAAATCTTTGACTACCCTCTTGGCTGATTCATAACCCTTCTTTGCAGCATCCATGCCGTCATTGAGGGTATTCTTGATCTTGACACGGGTTTCTTCACCCTTGTCAGTAGACAGGAATATCGCAGTTGCAACCACGCCTACAACCGCTCCTGTCAAAAATGAGATAATGGTTGACGGTTTCATAATCTGTTTGTATTAATTACGTTATTGTTCAAATACAAATATACAAAATATATTTTTTTCTTTACCTTTGCATTATGGAAAAAAGGGGATTTATTCGCATTTTATTGCTTTTTGCACTCTTATTCTGCATTTCTTCCTGCTCTATCACTTCCTGCAAGGAAAAACCGGAAGAGGAAAAGGTTAGATCGGTGCTTCTCTATATCAGTGCCAACAACAATCTTTATAGCTATGCTGAGGATTGTATCCAAGATCTCAAAAAGGGATACGTCCCTCAATATCAAGATAAGAGCAAGATACTGCTGGTATTTTACCATATACCGGGCCAAACGCCTACCCTCTCCAGGTATAGCTGCAATAAGGATGGAGTTGTAATCTGCGAGACCATCTGCATCTACGAACCTGAGATGAACTCTTCAGAGATTAGTTCCTTTAGCCGCGTGGTGGCTGATGCCGAGCGCAGTTATCCAGCTACCGAGCGTGGACTCATCCTTTGGTCCCACGCTACCGGATGGCTGCCGGAGGGCTATTACACTAATCCTTTAGACCGAGCCGGAGACAAACTCTCACAACCGGTCGAGGACCCATATCGCTTTTTGGTAAAATCCGAAGCTGATGAGCCGCTCAAGAAATCCTTCGGCAGTGATAAAAACAGTGAAATGGAAATTACCGAACTCGCATCCGCACTGCAGCACACTTACGAATTCATCCTATTTGACTGCTGCCTTATGGGTGGCATCGAGGTTGCTTACGAATTCAAGGACAAGTGTGAATATATGCTCTTCTCCCCAACTGAAATTCTGGCTGACGGATTCCCCTATCACAAAATATTTAACCCCATCTTCAATGTGGAAAACCGTGAAGAGGCCCTTAAGCAGGTATGCTCCGACTATTTTGCAATTTACGATGCACAGACGGGCATCTACCGATCGGCTACCGTATCCATGATCAGATGCAATGCACTTGAGGATCTTGCGAGAGTCTGCGCCTCAATCTACCGCAACAATCAGGACTCCATTCTCGCCATGGATGCATTCCCGCTCCAGATATACTACCGCTATGACAAGCACTGGTATTATGATTTCGAAGATATCGTCTCCAGAATTGCCACTCAGGAGCAATATGCCGAGTTCAAAACAGCCCTCAATCGGGCTATAGTCTATAAAGCCGCGACCGAAATCTTCCTCAACATCAGCATTGAGAGATATAGCGGACTGAGCACCTATCTGCCTCGCGCCCGATACAAAGTGCTAAACAACTTCTACAAAACTCTTAAGTGGAATATAGCCACAGGATATGTGAATTAGAGGGATTCGAGATGCGTGTTGCGAGGTACGTGTTACAAGGTCCGCGGTGCGGGGTGTAGGGTGAGTTAGGAGTTATGAGTCAGGAAGGTATAGTGTTAAGTTGTGAGGGTTTTTCAACAAAAAAGAGTAAAATCCGTTTGATTTTAGGAAATTTTGTTATCTTTGCGCCGCTTTAAAAGGATCTGTTCCTTTTGGTGCAATGGGGTCCGGAAAGACCGGACTGAGTAACACATTTTAACTTTTATACACAATGAAACAGATTGAACTCAAAGGTGAGATCAGAACCACCGGCAAAAAATCAGATGTAAAAAGCATCCGCAGAGCAGACAGAGTACCCTGCGTCCTTTATGGACATGGCGTAGAGAATACATCTTTCTCAGTTGACGCAAAGGATTTGAAGGTTATCACCCACACTCCCAATTCTTACATCATTAATCTCAACATTGACGGAAATAACCAGCTTGCGATATTCCATGCTGTTCAGTATCACCCTGTTACTGACAAAGCCATTCACGTTGATTTCCTCGCCATATCAGCTGACAAACCGGTAACCATAGATGTTCCCGTTGTCATCACAGGCAGTTCTGAAGGCGTAAAAATGGGTGGTAAGCTCATTACAAGCGCACGTAAACTCCGCGTTTGCGGCTTGATAAACAATCTTCCCGACGAGCTTACAGTTGATGTCACTAATCTCCAGCTCGGCAAACAGATTTATGCAGGCAACCTTTCATTCGACAAGGTCCAGATAGTTTCCCCTAAGAACACTCTTATCTGCGCTGTCAGAATGACCCGTTCAGCAATTGCTGCTGCTGCAACCAAGGAATAATAGTCTATGAGATAGTCTATGAAGTATCTTGTTGTCGGATTGGGCAATATTGGCGCCGAATACGCCGGGACCCGCCACAATATAGGTTTTATGGTATTGGATGCCTGGGCTCAGGCATCCAATGCCGTCTTTACGGTAGACCGCTACGGCTCAGTTACAGAAATATCATTTAAAGGCAGAAAATTCATACTGCTCAAGCCCTCCACATATGTGAATCTAAGCGGAAAGTCTGTAAATTACTGGCTTCAGAAGCATAAACTGACCAAGGAAAACCTCATAGTGGTGTTGGACGACCTTGCACTGCCTTTCGGCACTCTTCGCATGAGGAAAAAGGGCAGTGACGGGGGTCACAACGGTCTTAAAAACATAGACTACACGCTGGCATCTAACGATTATGCCAGATTACGCATAGGTATTGGCAACGGAGGTTTCGCCGAAGGCGGTCAAGTAGATTTCGTACTTGGAGAGTTTATTCTCGAAGAAAAACGCGAATTGCAAACCGTGCTTGATGCGGCAATCAATGCTATCAAATGTTATGGTACTGAGGGCATCGACCAGGCGATGTCTCTCTTCAATCATCCATTATCCTCCACAAAGAAGGAGGAATAGAGCTCGTCCATCCGGCGACGCTCTTTCTTGGTGGGTCTTCCCGCTCCCCTGTCCCTCTTAATGAAAAATGTTTCCGTCGGAGTTTTCAATTTGTCCAATTCGCTCTGGGGGGTGAGGTTTTCAGCATACTTTTCAACCTCTTTAGCCCCCTGACGCTTATCCAGCGGACTCAACACCTTGTATGTATAGTGTACGGAACCTTTGCGTACGGAGATGGTATCACCTGTTTTGACCTCTTTCGAAGGCTTGGCTTCGTTACCATTGACAGTCACTTTTCCGCCTCGGCAAGCATCGGTGGCATCTGCGCGGGTCTTGAAGACTCTGATTGACCAGAGATATTTGTCTATGCGTGTAGAGTCCATGGTATCAATGTTTGTGGTTATGTCCGCAATCGCAATGTTCCCCGCACTCCTCGTCATAATCGCAGTCATCATCACCGCAATCGTCGCTGACATTTTCGTCGATATAGTCATCCACATCTTCAGCAGGTCTGAGCCAAACTTCAAGCAGAAGGGTATTCTTTTCGAGTGGAACTATGAAGAAGTCATCCAGAGAAGCAGGAATAAGGAGTGTGCCTCCCTTAGAAAGATCGTATGAAACTTTTTTATCTCCCTCACCTATCCGGAATGAGGCAGAACCTTGTGTGCATATATAGATTATGAAGCTGCCGAAACGCTCTGTATAGATGTGCAAGGTGTCCTTCAGGTCAAGTGCGGTGATTATGAAGTTGTCGCTTTCGCACAATGGTCCGCCAGTAGTGTCTGTTGGTATTACCAACGATGAAGGATCGCTGGCAGAATAGTTTATGCAATCGATTGCCTCTTCCAGATGCATTTCCCTGGCGGTTTTTGGATCGAATTCACGCTCCCAATCGTAAAGACGGAATGTAATGTCCGAAGGCTGCTGGATTTCCACCAATCTGATACCACCTGCGGCTGAATGAACGGTGCCGGGCTTGATATGGAAGTTGTCTCCCTTGCGCGGACGAATCTCATTGAGCAATTGGACTACAGTGCCGTCCTTACATTTATCATAAAATTCCGTTGCTGTAACCTTCCTTTTGAATCCAATGTAGATTCGTGCACTCTCATCTGCATCGAGAACATGCCAGAATTCCTCTTTTCCATAATTGTCATAACGCTCAAGGGCAATTTCGTCATCCGGATGAACCTGTACGGAAATATCTTTACTAATATCAAGTAATTTTACAAGCACAGGAAACTGAAGATTATACATGTCAAACACCTTATCCCCCACGAGGTCTCCAAGGTAGGTCTCAAGGATATCGAACAGAGAGTTACCTTCCAGGAAACCATTGCTGATTATGGAGCTGTCATCACCAAGGTCAACTATTTCCCATGACTCTCCGATATGCGAGATATCTATTTCCTCTTCGGGATCAGGATATTTGGAATACTCCTTTACAAGGCGGTTACCGCCCCAGATTTTAGTTTTGAGAATCGGCTGGAATTTCAGCGGATAGAGTTTTTTCGTCATCGGTGAAATTGAGTTTCTTTTTAAACAATATGGAGATTAGGACAAAAAGAATCAGTGCGACAGCATATATCAATGCGTACCAGACGGTGGGAAGAACCTCCGAAAGTCCGGAATCAATGGGAATATCCGGAAACAGCCTGGCCAGAAGCATCGCCGAGAAATTATTGACAAAGTGAAGGAATATCACCAGCCAGATTGAACGGCTCTTCCAGTAGACCCAACCAAAAAATGCTCCGAGGGCAAAGGCCGGTATTGCCTGCCATGGATTAAGATGTATCAACGCAAACAGAAACGCAGACCAGAGAATCGCTTTGATGGGAGAAACATACTCCAACATGCCCCTGAGCATAATTCCTCTGCATAGAAACTCCTCGCAAAGCGGAGCAAGAATAGTTGTGGCGATAAGAGAATCCACCAAAGAAGAACCGCTTAAAAACTTCTCGAATATCCTTTTTATACTATCAGGCATAGGTATAAGGGAGGTAAGCGGATCGATAAGTACCGAAATGCAGAGTGTTGCAAGGAGGGCAAGAAGAAAAACCAACACCGGATGCAAAGAGCCAAAGGAGGGGCAATTAATTTTGCGTGGCGCTTCCAAGCCGGTAACCTCATATCTTTGATATTCCAACGTCGCCTTGAAATAGATAAAAACGAAGACGGGAATCATAGTACAAAAGTACATGACAGAGGTCGATCCCCAAAAAGTCGAATCGCCGGTAAACAACTTCGGAATAGCACCGAAAATAGTTCCTAGAAAAACAAAAATTAGCACCAGAAGCCAACTCTGACGCAACGAAGGTACGTAATAACGTAAATTTCGTAGTGTCGGTATCATCTCTTTTTTATTTCAAAATTAGCATTATTTGACTATTTTTGCAAAAAAAGAAACAGCAATGAGATTGTGGAACAACTTTCTGGAATTAAGACAAAGGGTCTTGTCACACAAAGTGTGGCGGATAGTCTTCAGCAAATACACCATAGTCACAGTTGTTTTCCTGCTATATCTGCTTTTTGATACCAACAACATAGCTCAATGGTTCAGGACAGGATCGACTCTACGTTCCCAGGAGCGTCAGATCAGATCCTTCCGCGAGGAGATAAAACAGACTGAAGAGCGGCTAACCACTCTTCAGTCAAAGAAAGACTCTATCGAAAGTTTCGCCCGCGAAAAATACTACTTCCTTGAAGATGGCGAAACCGTTTATATAGTGGAATAATCCACGCTACTATCAGATCGTAGGAATTTGCTCATTATCCTCCTCGTCCAAACGATTTTCCCAAAGATATTTTTTCGTTTCACGAACAATTACACCTGAAAGCAATAGAACTGCGATAAGGTTGGGAATTGCCATAAATGCATTTGTGATATCCGAGATATTCCATACAAGGTCGAGTGACAGCAATGCACCGTAATAGACTCCCACAATCCACACGAACCTGTAAATCCATACCATAAAGCGGGAGAGCTTGAAATTATGACCGCAGAGGTACTCTACAGCTCTCTCTCCATAATAAGCCCATCCGAGTATTGTAGAAAATGCGAAAGTAATAATACCAAACGCAAGTATGAAAGGGCCAATAACCGGGATCTTGCTAAAAGCAGCCTGAGTCAAGGCAGCACCCTGAGTATAGTCGATATCAGGGTGAGCAATAACGCTGCTCACAAGTACAAGACCTGTGATGAAACATATTACCACAGTATCCCAAAAAGTACCTGTGGAGGAGACAAGTGCCTGACGAACGGGATTGCGGGTCTTCGCGGCAGCAGCTACGATTGGAGCTGATCCCAGACCCGACTCGTTGGAGAAGAGTCCGCGGGCAATACCGTAACGGCAAGCCATCAAAACGGTAGTCCCTATGAATCCACCTCCGGCTGCACGGGCCGTGAAGGCAGACTTAAAGATAAGAGATAGAGCTTCTCCCAGATAGCTCCAGTTGAAGGCAAGAATCACGAAACACCCAAGCACATATATCACAGCCATAAAAGGCACCAAAGCCGAGCAAACATTGGATATGCCTTTGACGCCGAAAACAATTACAAGCATCACCATTATTGCCAGTATTATTGCCACCAACCTTGTACTGATATCAAAAGTTTCACCAACAAGCATCGATATGGAGTTAGCCTGTACGGTATTGCCGATACCGAAGGCTGCAATTGCAGTGAAAATCGCAAAAATTACTCCGAGCCACTTCATATTCAGACCTCTCTCCAGGGCATACATCGGACCACCGAGCATTGTACCGCTTTTGGTCTTGACACGGTACTTAACCGCAAGAAGTCCCTCCGAATATTTTGTAGCAATACCGAATACACCGGTAATCCAGGTCCAGAACACAGCACCAGGGCCTCCAAGAGCGACAGCTGTTGCAACTCCCACTATATTTCCAGTGCCGATGGTGGCGGCAAGGGAGGTCATAAGAGCTCCAAACTGGCTAACGTCACCTGATGCACCTTTGTCTTTTTTGAAGGAAAGTTTGATTGCCTTGAATATTTTTAACTGAGGAAATTTGAGACGGATTGTCATGAAAATGTGGGTTCCGATAAGCATAATGATCATTGGCCATCCCCAGATAAACGAAGAAAACGAGGAAATAATCTCGGCAAAGTTTTCCATACGACAGAAAAAAGATATTAGTGAACAAATTTTTTATACCTTTGCAAAGATAGAGAAATGATTTAATTCTAAAAAGAGAAAAATGAACCGAAAGTTACTGTTCAACACGTTTGCAATTACCATTGCAGCCTTATTGCTTTCTTCATCGAGTTGTAAGGACCCCATAACTCCTGACCCCCCTCCTGAAACTAAGGACCCGGATTACTTTGCCAAGGTCTTTTTGAGAAGAGAATATATGGATGTATATTATTATTGGTACAAGGATGTAAAGGGTGCCAATGCTAAGCTTGACCCACTACAATATGATATCTATGAGTTCTTTGACAAAATGCTCTATGTCAAGGACAGATGGAGTTGGATGGAAGACAAAGAAAGTTATCTCGCCGGTGAGACCGGCACCGTTACCGGCACATATGGCGTAAGCATGACACAGCCGCTCAAATATTACGGTGATTATGATGTAAAAGTGCGGTTTGTCTATCCCAACTCTCCTTTTGACAAGGAGGGCGTCACCAGAGGTTGGACACTGACTGCAATCGGGGGTACTGCCACGATGGAGTTGATCAGGGCCGGCAAGTTTAATAGCGAATATAACAAAAGTCCACAGCAATTTACGTTTACCGATACGGAAGGCAACACACACACCTTCACCACATCGGCCGCCACATCACTCAGCACGAGAAGTGTTCTGATTAGCAAAGTTTTCACCGGCGAGGATTTTGAGGGATTGACAACTCCTGTGGGATATATGCACTATCTGAAATTCAACGCCAATATGCTTGATGATATTGATAATGCGATGAAAACATTTAAAGATGCAGGTGTAAAGCACCTTATTCTTGACCTGAGGTATAATGGAGGCGGCGACGGTCGTGCCAGCCAGCGCCTTGTTGACTATGTGGCTCCAAAATCGGCTATCGGAGAGACCTATGTCATACGCAAACACAATGATCTCCTCGCCTCTCAAGATCAGTATTCCAAAGTCGCCGGCATTTCCGGATCTCTCGAACTTGATGCCCTCTATTTCATAACCGGCAGAGGCAGTGCCTCAGCCAGCGAAATGGTTCTTAACGGTCTGGACCCTTTAATGGATGTAAGACATGTTGGCGATACCACATACGGTAAGCCAAACGGAATGTATGTACTGATGTATCCGGGTGAAGATGCCGATTACACCAGATACAATAAAGGTGACTACAGCAAACTCAAATGGGTATTTCTTCCCATTTGCTTCTATAACCAAAACAAGGATTTCCGTGACATCCCCGATGGAGGCATTGTTCCATCAAACTATCGTCCCGATGATCTTTACCATGATTTTGGCGCTTCCGAGGACAATATTAAAGCATGTCTGACACATATTGTTTCCGGCGCTTATCCTCCCCTGCCACCGAAGAAAACCAAAGCTTTGACCAAAACATCAGGAGAAAAGGCTGTCAAGATCGCTCTGACAAATGAGGAAACCGATCCCAAATATGGCTCATACACAATACCTTGGAAAAATCGTTAATTAATGAAAAAATAAAAATATTTTTTATTTATTAAAAAATTATTCCTAACTTTCCGAAAATATTTATTCACCTAACAACTATTATTATATGAAAGAACTACTTGACGCAATCAAAGCTGAAATTGAAGTTTTCTCCAAGAACGCTGAAGCTCAGCTTGTTAAGGGCAACAAAGCTGCTGGCACACGTGCAAGAAAAGCTGCTTTGAACTTGAGCAAAATGATGAAAGACTTCAGAAAGGTATCTATGGACGCTTCCAGGTAACCTTTGGTTGTCCGAAAGATTAAGGGGTGTCCGATGGACACCCCTTTTGATTTTCCATTCAATCATCCAATATTATACCCGTTTTTTGGAGTTCATTCCAGAGCCAGACAGTGCGCCCTTTAATCTGGGCTACAACAAGCTTGACGATAAGGATAGTCTCTTCACCTTTTTCCTTGGTATAAGTGATATTGCAAATTACCTCTTGATCTACAACGGCAGGAAGTTCACTCATAAATGCGATGTGGAGATAGATTATCTGGTCATCGCTCTGCATGCGATAAGTCCTTCGTTTTTCATTGAATGATTTCTGGAATGTCTCTTCCGCATAACTGACGACACAAGCGCCTTTAACATATAGGCCTGCGTTAGAATTGGCCATAAAGGCCTTTTTTTCGAACGATTCAGTCGTAGGTGTTATAACTATAGGCGGCGGGTCAGGTTCAGGACAAGATACGGCCATGGTCACTGCTGTTAGTAACAGCAGCAATGACTTTTTGACAAATGACCATATCCTGTTCTTAGAAATCATGTTACTTGATCGTTTTTTTCTTCACAATAGACTCCACCGAATTGTCCGGATAGGTGATTTCGGCTTTTATCTCGAATGTCCCGTTCCTGTCAAATTTTATTTTTCCGTCCGGTACTTCCACCCCATTCACAATCCAACGGACGGAAATCACTTCCTCAGCAATATTGAGAATGGTCAGATGAAGTTCATCCCCTACCTTATATGATTTGTCCATATCTGCAATCATTGGAAAAATGGAGAACATCTCCCTTGTGGAGAAACTCATCTGATAACTCTTTCCAATTATATCGTTGCGTGAATAGAATAGACGGCAGTTGTAAGTGCTCCCCGGTGTAAGGTCGGTAAAGAGATAGTCTCTCCGTGTGGCGGCAACGACAGAGGTATCGGCATAGACACTGTTTTCCAAGTTCCAGACTATGTTCCATTTGCCTCTTGGATCCTCCTTGTCGGTACTCCACTTCAAAAGTGCTGTCCGCTGCTGTGGTTCAATGGAGTATTCGTTGACCACGGGTACATCCCATCCGTTGTCGACAACTACTTCGAACAACATTCCGGCAGAGCCTTTATGAATGTTTGCTATGCCATATCCGATGCCTTGACCGGTCCAATCCATCAGAGGAAAAGATTGTGACGAATGAATGTTAGTAACGTTGTTTTTGCCGGGGAAAAAGAGCATGGAAACATCCGAGTAACTATTACCGGAAGAGGCAATGGGACGTGCGCAGGGGTGAGAGGAGCAACCGTTAACCGCATTGTTAGTCCAACGCATCCTCGCGGTCATAGAGCAGGCGTTCCTGAAGGACTTGTCGATGTGATATACCACAAGACCCTCACCTCCGGCATGGGCGTCCCAAACGGTACCATCTCTGTATTCAAGATAGAAGTATTCCCCGTTGGAAGAGGCTTGAATGAAATATGCCTTTGTTTCATGATGAACGGGCAACAGTTCGATGCTTGCGGCGCCATAAAGGCGGGTTGGAGATACCGAACCCAGCATTTCGCGTTCGAAAACCGTCAGATACGGCGGAGTTTTGCCACCGTTATTGTAGTTACCGCTATCCATTATGGAAAGAGAACCGAGGAGCAAGGGATTATATCCTTCCGTATCACCATTTATATCATACATATCCAAAAGACCCAACATATGGCAATATTCGTGGCATATGGAGCCGATTCCGGCAAAATTGCCACCTGAAGAGCCTGAAAACTCAGAATAACAGGAGAAATTGGATACCTTCTTCCCGTCGAAATAGAGTTCTGATGAGGATATATTCCAGGACTGTGGCCAGATGGTGGCATCCCCGCCCCCTTCTGCTTCATTGTAGCCGGCAAATATAATGAACACATTGTCCACGACACCATCGCCGTCTGCGTCAAAATTGGCAAAATTGACTTTGCCGTCCACAAGATTGCAGGCCTGTCCCACCATTTCCTTCACATTGCTATCGGAAGATGTTGGTGTATGTTCTCCGTAATATCTGTAACCGTTTGGCAGTGTTACCGGATCTGTAATGTCGAATGTTAGATCATATCTCTCTCCAAGGTTGTCCCTGAAATACTCTCTGACACTTCCTGTGGCACCATCTTCAGAGTAGTTTATCTGGTTGAACAGGTTGAAAAGACGCGACCTTATGGACTGAGTAGTAAATTTCAGGTCCGAAAACTGCACCGGAATGACCACTGTGCGGATTGTTCTGACCGCCTTTGTCGTTACGTCGCCCACAAGGAAACTTTTGAAAGACTCTGAAACAATATGATTCTTGGGATTGTGTATGAAAGGAGGTATGGATTGTGCGTATCCGCCGGTAGGAGAACTGTCCACGCGTCTGGCCGAAATATTAAGCACCCCGCTGTTGAAATCGGCATAGTAATAGTACCCGTTGGCAGCCTGTGCCACGATATGCCCGTCAAGTGTGGTTTTGAAGGAGAATGATTCGTCGCCGTTTATCCTAAGCATCAAGAAGGAACCGTCCGGCTGGAAAACCTTGACAGGGTATGGCACACTTCTGACTCCAGCTGCCTCGAAGGCAAACAAAAAGAGTATTGTGAGTATTGCAGCGAGATGTCGCATATGCCGATTACGTGGACGATTAAAACTACATAATTACAAAGAAATATTGAATTTTCAAAAAACATAATCATAACTTTGTGCAAATAATTGCAAATGAACCCTACTTCAAAATACGTATTTCCGATAATCGTCCCCTTTTTCAACGAAAGGGAAAATATCCCAAGAGTTGAGGCAAGACTTTCCGATAATCTACAAAAGTCCCAATGCAATTCAATCTGCGTACTCTTTGTCAATGACGGGTCTACCGACGTAGCCTGTCGCCGGCATAATTACTTTCAAGGCTGTAAAATGAGAACAAGGAGAATTATTTTCTAACTTTGCAAAAATAAAAACATACGAGATGTCAACAAGTGTACCCCATGCCCAACTGCAACTAAGCAAAAGCGGAATGGTTCATAACTACAAATATTTCCGTTCATTACTCAAAGAGAGCACCAAACTGATGATTCTTGTAAAAGCCAATTCATACGGACACGGCGCAATCGAATTTGCCCGTGTAATGGAAGAGGCGGGTGCGGATTATTTTGGAGTTGCTACTCCTATTGAAGGAATGGAACTTAAGGAAAATGGCATAAAACTACCCATAATAGTGCTTGACAGTGGTCTTGAGAGTTATGGAGATATCGTTGAACATGATCTGGAACCCTCAATGCCCAACCTCGAATCCTTCATTCTCTTAAGAAAGGTACTCAGAGAGAAAGGCATCAACAGATGGCCGGTACACATAAAACTTGATACGGGCATGCATCGCCTCGGCTTTATGGAGCATGAAATTCCCGCTCTGAAGGATTTTTTAATGGAGTCTCCGGAGTTTTTCGTTAAATCAATCTTCACACACCTCGCAGGAGCTGATACGCCTCATCACGACAAGTTTACGCTCGGCCAGTTATCTCTTTACGACAGGTTGAGTAGCGATCTGATGACCATTCTCCCTGAAAAACCTTTGAGACACAGCCTCAATTCGGCAGGCATAGAGAGATTTCCACAATACCAGTATGATATGGTACGCCTCGGCATAGGCATATACGGCATCAGTAGCGTTGATCAAAGCAAAGTGGTCCCTTCAGCATACTTCAGATGCCCGATTATTCAGATAAAAGAGCTTAAAGCTGAAGACGGTACCGTCGGATATGGTCGCCGCGGAAAACTCGGTCCCGGAATCAAAAAGATTGCTACCATCTGCGTAGGCTACGCTGACGGAGTCAACCGCCGCCTTGGCAAAGGCAAAGCCTCATTTGAAGTCAATGGTCAGATGGCCCCTACTATAGGAAATATCTGTATGGATATGTGTATGCTGGATGTCACCGGAATTGAGGCCAAAATGGGCGACACTGTCACGATCTTTGGCAAAAAGCCAAGTGCGCTCGACCTCGCAAAGAACCTTAACACAATTCCTTACGAGATATTCACATCAATAGGCAAAAGGGTGAAAAGGGTGATTGTGGACTAAGAATCCGCTATCTTGAGGACAAGTTCCTGAAGCAACTCTCCGTCGGTAGCATTTCCGCGAGAGTTGCTTTTGCTTTTTTGGTCATAATCCTTGAGTATGGCTATTACCTTCATAGTCTTCTTGACCGGATAGTGACGAATGGCAGTATCATATTCACTCCCAAAATAGGGATGTATGCCAAGCTGTGAGAGTATTTCATTCCTCGACGTTCCCTCCTGCAGCAGCGCATGATATCTGAGAATCCTGATAAAGTGGGACGAGAGTGCAGCCATAATCATTTGTATCGGAAATCTATTCCCCGATTCGGAGAAAAAGTGGACTATTCTGAATGCTTTTCGCATATCCTTTACAGAAAGGGCCTTAGTTAACTCAAAAACACTATAGTCGCGGCTTATACCTACATTTTCCTCAACTGTTGAAACTGTGATGGACCTGTTGCCTTCAGGGAGAAGTTTGATAAGCTTATCCAGTTCAAGCACCAATTTGTTAATGTCGGTTCCGGCAAATTCAACCATTAATTTCGCAGCCATTGGCTCAATGGATAGGCCTTGGCCGCGAGCATATTCCTCGATCCATCTATCAATCTTATAGTCCGGAATCTGGTTGGACTCGAACACCGTACCGATTTTCTGCGCCTGTTTGTAAAACGATGTGCGCTTATCTATATTTTTTGAGGATTTTGCAGGGTCGTTAGGTGTCTTGTAACAAATAACGAGCACAGTTGTAGGCTGAATACCTTCAAAATAGACATCTATATCCTCCACCTTTTTCATCATCTGCGCCTCTTTCACCACGACAAGCTGACGGGAAATCATCATAGGGAATTGACGGGCTGCATTGACCACCTGATTCGCAGAGACATCCGATCCATAATAAACCAACTGACCGAAATCTTTTTCCTCAGGAGGCAGAACTTTTTCCATCAAAAGGTCGCACAATTTGTCGATATAGTAGTGCTCCTTGCCAAAAAGCAGATAAAATGGCTTGATATCTCCGGAAATAATCTCTTTTGAGATTTCATTGAACTGTTGAACTGTATCTGTCGTCTGTTTTGCCATGATTCACAAAGGTAACTCTTTTTAGTCATAAAAAAGGGGACCGACTAAAAATAGTCGGCCCCACCCAAACACACAAACTATGTAATCATAGAAATCTATGAATGTCTGTCGTAAAGTTCTCTGATGGCTTTAGCGAGGCGCTTGATACCCTCAATAATTTTCTCGTCGGAGGCATATGAGAAGTTCATACGCATCGTATTCTTACCGCTGCCGTCACAGTGGAATGCCTCTCCAATAACGAAGGCCACATTCTCCTTGATGGCAATGTCAAAAAGTTCACGTGTATCATACTGCGGCGGTAGATTGAGGAATAGGAAAAGGCCTCCCTCGGGATTGGTCCAGGTAACACCTTCCGGCATATAATCTTCAAATGCCTTGATCATAACGTTTTTCTTGTGCTTGTACAACTCCTTAATCTTTACAATGTTCGTATGGAAATTACCCGACTTGAGGTAGCGGGCTGCCACCATTTGGTTGAATATCGGTGTACAGAGGTCGGCAGATTGTTTTGCCACAATAAGCCTATCTATAACATTGTCGTTGGCCACCACCCATCCGAGACGGAATCCTGGCACGAAAATCTTGGAGAATGTACCAAGGAGAACAACCCTCTCGGGACACATGGAATACATCGAAGGGAGTGATTCGCCTTCAAAGCGTATCTGTTTATATGGACTGTCCTCTATTATGAGGAGATCATATTTCTCGGCAACCGCAATCACATTCTTTCTCTCCTCGATAGTCATGGTCACACCTGAAGGGTTCTGAAAATCAGGGATTGAATAGATAAATTTGGGACTCTTACCGGCTGCCACAAGGGCGTTGACAGCCTCTTCGAGGCGGTCGTCTTGGCGCAGGCCGTAAGGCTGACACTGGTATGCCCAGAATGCCTGCAACGCTCCAAGGTAGGAAGGCAAACCGCAGATGATGATATCATTGGGATTGATGAAGATACGTGACAAAAGATCTATTGCCTGCTGCGAGGCAGTGGTTACAAGAATATTCTTGATGGGAATGTTTAGTCCTTCCTCTTGATAGAGTTTGGAAATCTCTTCACGAAGCGGAACATATCCCTCTGTCGAACCATACTGGAGAGCTGCCGCACCCTGCTCATCCATCACATCCATCATAATCTGCTTCAGTTCGGCGATGGGGAAAGAGTCCGGGCTGGGGAAACCGCCCCCGAATGAAATGATTTCGGGCTTGTTTGCCACACTCAATAGGTCTCTGATAGCTGAACGCCTCATACTCTTCGCGTTAGCCGACAATAAATGGTCAATATTCATTTTGATATTATTTATTAGTTCTACAAGTCTACGCAAAGATAATGAATTGAAAGTAATCTGCAAATTTTTATTATCAACAATAAGCAACTTTGTAAAAAATCTTTCATTTTGACATTTAGTTACTCAATTTTAATAATAGTGCCTGTTTTTCCAGAGGTACTTTTGTATGAAAACTGATTTATTTATTACATTTGTAGGATGAAACGGGATGAAAGACTTGGGAAACTCTTCCTTATTGATGGACACGCACTAATATTCAGAATGTATTATGCTTTTCTGAGAAGGCCGATGGTCAACACCAAAGGCCGTGATACCTCAATCCTATTCGGTTTCACCAAATATCTGCTTGAACTTGTTTCCAGAGAAAAACCTACTCATATAGCGGTTGCCTTCGACCCTCCCGCAGAGACATTCAGACACAAAGTCTATCCCGAATACAAAGCCAACCGCGGCGAAACCCCGGAACTTGTGCGCAGCTCGCTTGAGCCTCTCATAGGTCTGCTTGATGCAATGGAGATCCCGGTGCTGATCACGCCAGGTTACGAGGCCGACGATGTAATTTCCACAATTGCCGTAAGAGGGGCTGCAAAAGGCTACGATGTCTATATGGTCACACCGGACAAGGATTTTGGACAGGTTATATCTGACCATATCTGGCAATACAAGCCGGGCAAGTCGGGTAACGAAAATGAAATTATCGGCAAGGAAGAGATTTGCGTCAAATATGGCATTAGCGATCCAAAACAGATAATTGACATTCTGACCATCTGGGGAGACTCTTCCGACAACATAAAAGGCGTTTACGGTATAGGTGAAGTGGGTGCGAAGAAGCTCATTTCCCAATACGGCTCAATTGAAAACATTCTTGAAAATATCGACGAACTTACTCCAAAACAACGAAAGGGATTTGAAGAATCTGCGGATTATCTTCCTATGAGCAGATTTCTGGTGACAATCAAGACCGATGTGGATGTAAAGGTAAAAGAAGAGGATTTGCGCTGGAGTGCTTGCTTCAATGAAAAAGTAAGGGAGCTTTTCAATGAATATGAATTCAATTCACTCAAATCGCTGCTGGCTGACGACACCTGCGACAAACATAATTATACGTCAGCCACGATTTCATTTAAGGAGGTAACTCCGGATGAGTTCGAAAAGCGCATTTCCGGTAAGGTAGCCCTAAGGTCGGGAGAGCGCATCATCCTCAGCGACGGAGAGTATTGTTGTACTCTTCCGCCGGAAAGTCCCATTGCGAAACGTATTCTCAGCAACCCCTCCATAGAAAAGATAGGATTTAACCTCAAAAGTACTATGCTGACTCTTATAGAGTACGATATCACTCTTGAGGGAGACCTTTATGATATCGAACTGATGCACTACTTGCTCAACCCTGAGCGGACCCATAAGTTGGAGATCCTCGTACAGGGCTACCTCAACGTGTCACTCGATTCCCCCCTCTCCCATCCGGCACCGCAGGAGCAGCCGGTATTGGATCTTTTCTCCGCTTCCGAGACGGAAGGTACCGGTGATGAGGAACTGCAGATAGAGGCAGAGAGGCGTCTTATGCGGGAAGCAGTCGCATTATGGCAACTCTATGAGAAAATCTCAAAGGAGATGGATGAGGAATCTCTCAGTGATCTCTACAGACGTATTGATATGCCGCTGATGGAGGTCCTTGCCCACATGGAGTACAATGGAGTAAGAATTGATACCGAGCAACTGCAAAGCTACAGCAAGGAGCTCTCCTCAGAACTTGCCATTATAGAGGAAGAAGCGCGTGTTCTCGCTGACGAGCCTCAGTTAAATGTCGCTTCCCCTAAACAGGTCGGAGTGGTTATTTTTGAAAAACTGGCTCTCAATCCCAGGGCTAAGAAGAGGAAAAATGACAATTGGCCTACCGACGAGGAAACTCTCTTGGACCTCGCACATAAGCATCCGTTTGTGGACAAAGTGCTTGAATACCGCTCACTGCGTAAGCTGATCTCGACTTATCTTGATCCGCTCCCGTCGCTGGTCAATCCCGGTACCGGACGTATCCACACAACATTCAACCAGGCACTCACAGCCACGGGACGCCTCAGCAGTGTAAGGCCCAATCTCCAAAACATCCCGATCAGGACAGAACGCGGACAAAAGATCCGCATGGCCTTTGTTCCATCCAACGATGACGGATACATATTGTCTGCAGATTACTCGCAAATAGAACTGCGAATAATGGCCGAACTCAGCGGTGACAGCAGACTAATCGAAAGTTTTCTTCATGGAAACGACATTCATACTGCTACAGCCGCCGCCATATTTCATGTTTCACCCGAAGAGGTGACTAAGGAGCATCGCCGGCAGGCAAAAGTAGCCAATTTTGGCATCATATACGGTATCTCCTCATTCGGGCTCTCCCAAAGGCTCGGGATTCCCCGCAACGAGGCAAAAAATTTCATTACCAAATATTTCGATACCTACCCGGGAGTAAGACGCTATATGGACAAATGTATCTCTGATGCACGTGGCAAAGGCTATGTTTCAACCATTTTCGGACGCAGGCGCTATCTTCCGGACATTACTTCACGAAATCATGTGGTTAGGGGCCTGGCCGAGAGAAACGCTATCAATACACCTGTTCAGGGTAGTGCGGCAGACATAATAAAGCTCTCCATGATTAATGTCTTCCGCAGAATGAAGGCAGAAGGTCTAAAAAGCAAAATGGTACTGCAAGTGCACGACGAACTGGTATTTGATGTTATCCCTTCGGAGCTGAACCGGCTCTGCGACATAGTTAAACAAGAGATGGAAAGTGTGGTACAGCTCTCCATTCCACTTACAACAGAATGCAGTTATGGCAAAAATTGGCTCGAAGCACAGTAACAGCGATGATTACACTCTTGTAATTGCTGCCGGCAACGGTGATCAAAAGGCATTTGCCGCCTTGTACGATAAATACCGCAGCGCATTACTTGCATTCCTGCTCAAATATGTATCCATCACGGAAGATGCCGAAGATATTTGCCAAAGGAGTTTCGAGAAGGCATTCATGAATATTGGCAGGTATAATCCACAATATGCATTCTCCACATGGCTCTATATCATAGCCCAGAATGAAGCGATAGATCATATTCGCAAAGCTCGCAATGCACTCAAATCCGTCTCTCTAAGTGGAGGTGACGCTGATTTGAGAGATGTATCCGTTACATACAGTCCTGAAGAAATGGTGATAATTAAACAGGATATGGATCATTTTACAACACGCATCCTCGACCTGCCGGAAAAATACCGCGAAGTAGCCAAACTTAGATTTCTTCGTGATTACGCTTACGAAGAGATTGCAAACGAGCTTCGGATTACCCTGGGTGCGGTAAAAACCAGGATCAACCGTGCAAAAAGTATTTTGAGGGAAACAATTTAGTGAAATGGATAATATAATACGATATTTTCCCGATCTGACACCACTTCAGAAAGAGAGGCTTGCAGCACTCGAAGATCTCTATGTCGAATGGAATTCCAAGATCAATGTAATTTCAAGAAAGGACATCGGTTCATTTAAAACGCACCATGTATTGCACAGTCTGGCTATCGCCAAGGCAGTACCATTCTCTCCCGACCGCTCAGTCTTAGACCTGGGTACCGGAGGAGGGTTTCCGGGAATTCCGCTTGCCATACTCTTTCCGGAAACAAAATTTACGCTTTGCGATTCCATCGGAAAGAAAATAAAAGTAGCTGATTGTGTAGCACAGTCACTTAGTTTGAAGAATGTCAGATGTCTCAACAGCAGGGCCGAAAATATAGGCGAAAGTTTTGACTATGTGGTATCACGTGCGGTAGCACGCCTCAGTGAACTTTATCCCTGGGTCAAGGATTCATACCGCAAATCAATCATCTGTCTCAAGGGTGGCGACCTGAAGAAGGAAATAATGGAATTTAAGAGAGTCTGTCGCATAAAAGGAGAATGTATCGATATCGTCGATATCACCTCTTTTTTCGAAGAAGAGTATTTTATAGAAAAAAAGATTGTTATAATCTCTCGATAAATTTGTATTTTGAAACAAAAACATTACCTTTGCACTCCCAAATCCGGTAAATAATAAAATAATAGATAATGAAACGTACATTTCAACCCTCACAGCGAAAAAGACGCAACAAACACGGATTTCGTGAGCGCATGTCCACTCCAAACGGGCGCCGTGTATTGGCAGCACGTAGGCGTCACGGACGCAAGAAACTTTCCGTATCGTCAGAGGAACTCTGGTAGCATTTGAATACGGTTTGAAATGAGATATAGACTGACTATGGTCGGTCTATTTTTCATTATTAAGAATAGTTTGCATGGAGCACACAAAAAGATATGGATTTAACCGGTTACTGGAACTCTATTCAGCCGACCTGAACCAACTTCGTGCACTAGCACTGGCAGAGCGTGAGGCCAGATACGGACGAACCATTTTCTTCAACCGTAACTTCCACATAGAGCCGAGCAACGTCTGCATACACAGATGCAGGTTCTGCTCCTACAGACGCGACAGCGAAGAGCAGCCGGGAGCATGGAGTATGGAACTTGATGAGGTCCGAGATTATTGTCTGCAAAAGTATAGAAAGGGCATCACCGAAGTGCACATCGTTGGTAGTGTACATCCTGAGAGAGATTTCAACTATTACATCTCCATAATCTCACTTGTGAGAGAGCTAATGCCGAAAGAAGTGGCTATTAAGGCTTATTCCGCCGTGGAAATAGACGATATGTGCATATCATCAGGACTAACCCCAAAGCAGGTGTTGACTCAACTAAAAGAAGCAGGACTTGACGCTATTCCGGGAGGTGGCGCTGAGATCTTTGATAATTCGGTAAGAATGCAGATATGTCCGGACAAGACCTCATCAGAGCGTTATCTCGAGATTCACCGCACAGCCCACAGATTGGGAATCCCAACCAACTGCACGATGCTTTTCGGCCACATTGAGAGCAGGGAGCACAGGATTGCTCATATTCTGAAGCTGCGAGAACTTCAGGAGGAAACAGGCGGATTCAGCGCATTTATACCTCTCAAGTACTCCTGCTCCAACAACTCCCTTTCGGAAATCGGAGAGGTCTCACAGGAGGAAATTCTGCGTACAATTGCCATTTCGCGCCTCGCGCTGGACAATATTCCCCATATCAAGGCATATTGGCCTATGCTCGGCAAGAAAACCGGCATACTTGCCATGGAATATGGTGCCGATGACATGGACGGCACTATAGAAGACAGCACCAAAATCTACAGCATGGCTGGTTCCGAGGAGCAGCATCCGACACTTACTGTGGAAGAACTAAGGGAACTGGCCTCCGCCTGCGGATTTCACATTAAAGAAAGAGACAGTTTTTACAGAATTATTTCTTAACTTCGCAATATGAAAATCAACTGGATTGCACGCAATATTCTACTGGCCGTCGGCATAATTGTCGCCGTTATCATAATAGCTTTCGGCTCTCTCAACATTATCACAAGACACAATAAGGAGCTGACGGTTCCTGATTTTACCAATATGTCCCTTGAGGATGCCCATAATCTTGCAGAAAAACGAGAAGTACGTCTCGAAGTCACCGACTCCGTATTTGTCAAGCGCCTCGGCAGGGGCCATATCTTTTCACAGAATCCCGTTGCAGGCAGTAAAGTCAAGAAAGGCCGTCGTATTCTGATTACTATCAATGCCATCAACCCCCAGATGGTGGAAATGCCCTCTCTTGTGGGTTTTTCGCTTAGACAGGCAAAAACCGAACTCACCTCCAAAGGACTCAGTCTCGGATCGCTTATATATGTAGAAGACATTGCCACCAACAATGTGCTGGAACAGCGTTACCAAGGCAAACCCGTTGCTCCAAAGATGCTTCTCGAGAGCGAAAGCGAGATCGACCTCCTGCTCGGACTCAATCCTGAAGATTCACAGACTTATATCCCCCATCTGACCGGATATACATATCAGGTTGCAAAGGATTACATAATAGACAACTCTCTCAATGTGGGTATTGTAAGGTTTGATGAGACCGTCACCAGCTATTCCGACTCCCTTGATGCAGTGGTTTATAGCCAATCTCCGGCATTTTCGGAATCACTGCCCTTCGTGTGCGGCACAAAAGTGAGCATATATCTCACTAAAGACCAGTCCAAACTGGCAATCAAACAGGATAATAATGAGTGACCTGCCTACTGATTCCGATTTACTCCAGGATGAGGAGCAGGAGTTGTTTGAGCACTATCGCTTTGAGGCGGAAAAGGGCCTTACTTTGCTGCGTGTGGACAAGTTTATAACTAACCGCATGGAGCAGACTTCCCGGCATCGCGTACAATTGGCAATTGACGCGGGCTATGTGCTGGTGAATGACCGTACGGTAAAGGCCAACTACAAAGTCAAGCCACTTGATGTGGTCACCATCATGATGCCATATCAGAGGCGGGGATTTGAAGTACTACCTGAGCCTATTCCACTGGGTATTCTCTATGAAGATGAGGACGTGCTTATAATAAACAAACCCCCGGGACTGGTGGTTCACCCAGGCCGCGGTCATGCAAGCGGCACTCTCGTCAATGCGTTGGCTTATCATCTGGGCATTTCGCCGAATAGCGATCAGATTGACGAAAGAATGGGAGTACTTGTTCACCGCCTTGACAAAGAGACATCCGGACTGCTTGTCGTGGCCAAGAACGAGGATGCGCAATTCCATCTGACAAAACAGTTTTTTGACCGTACGGTACAGCGGAAATATGTGGCACTTGTTTGGGGCAACGTTCAGGGAGATAGCGGTACAATCGAGGGTAATATCGGACGGGACCCCAATGACAGACTAAAATTCAAGGTTTTTTCAGATGAAGAGCAGGGAAAACCTTCAATCACCCATTATAAAGTGATTGAAAGGTTCGGATATGTAACAATGGTGGAATGTAATCTAGAAACGGGACGCACGCATCAGATACGGGTCCACATGAATCATATCGGCCATCCTCTCTTCAATGATGAGCGCTATGGCGGTGACAGGATACTGAAGGGCACAATCTATACAAAATACAGACAATTTATCGACAATTGTTTCGCGCTGCTGCCGCGTCAAGCACTTCACGCTAAGAGCCTTGGATTTGTGCATCCACGTACGGGACGGGAGATGGTATTCGACTCCCCTATTCCACCGGACATGACTGATCTGATCGAAAAATGGCGCAAATATGCAGGAGTTCGCGAACTCGAAGAGGAATAGGAGAAACCTGACTGCTATACAACTTTGGAGATAGTTAGCGGTTCATGCCGCCTCCAAATCCCCTGCCAGGACCTCTGCCATGTCCACCCATACGGCCACCCATTGGCTGGTTGCCGAAAGTACCGAAACGATAGGTCAAATTTACCATCAGATATCTCCCAAGAGTATTGTTACGGGTATCCTGGACATAGTTGTCCGTTGTTGTGCGGTAAGTGTTCCTGGACTGGTTAAGGATGTCATAGCATTTGATGCTAAGAGTCAGGTTTTTAAGAATCTGACGACTAAGTTCGGCATTCCAAACGAGTGTGGGCTCGTTGTAGCCCTCTTCATAACCGTAGTAAAACGTGTAGGCTGCATCAGTCGAAAAGTTAAAAATATTGGGAATATTGGCTATCACATTTGCATTAACGGTATTGGCCCAGGTAGGTCTTACGTTTTCTGCCGTAATAGTATACCAGGCCTGCGAATATCTCGCATTTCCACCGACAGATACCTCAAAAATATCGTCACGATAGACGAATCTAAGATTTTCTGAGAAAGAGAGGTTTTGATATTCATTCTCTTCAAAATTGTTCACATTGAGGTAAGTTGATGGATTGTCAATGTCGAGCAATTCGTCTTTACCCACAAAACTTACACCTGTAGAGTAACTCACATTGAAGAAAGACATAACGGAAAATTTGCTCTTTGCAATAGGTGAGTTATAGGTCAATCTTGCCATTGTGGAGAATGTACCTTTGTCATTGTTCGTCGGAATAGTGTACTGCACGCCTTTTTTGTCATACCAGCTTGCATTGACAATATTTCGCTGATTGTAGTTGAAGTCGGCATTGAGCATCAGCGAGGAGAATGTCTGCACATTATTCTTGTTGTACATCATATTGAGCCTATGCGAGAATGAAGGGTCGAGGTAAGGATTTCCGAGTGTCACTCTCTGAGGGTTGGAGTTGTCGGGTACGGTCTGCAGCTGAGAAATAGAAGGCTGACCGGTACGTCCTCTATACCTGAATCTCAACATCTCATAGTCGCTGAAATTAAAATCCACCCTGGCGTTCGGAGCCCAGTTCACCACTTTCCGGTCAATGGTCGTGGACTTTCCACCCACCTCAGTAACATTGATGGTTCTTGAGGGTTGTGCTGTAGCACCTACGGTAATGTTGTATTTCTCCTCCTGCTTCATAATATTGATGCCTGCTCTCTGCAACATCGATTCATTTGTTATATCGTTGGTGTACTCATGATTTATGGTAGCGCCGGTCTCAAAATCGTCGTATGTAACCTTGTAGGAGTTCCTATAATTGTAATCGTAAGAGTAGGTAGCCTCGGCAAAAAAGTTTTTGCCAAGAGGTTCGGTATATGAGAGACGACCACCCACTTCATAGGATTCGGCCGACTGATGGTAGAACTGGTCTACTATACTTGAGTCGGCAAGCGTATTATCTCTGTAGGAGTTGGTTAGAGAGCGGTTGATGCCGTCCATCAGGTTCTTCGATAAATCGTAGTCGATATTGAGGGAGATCGTTCTTCCGGGCTTGCCCAGACGCTGTCTGAAAAGGAGAAAACCTCTTGCAGTCTGGTTGGAATTCTCTCCGGTCGAGAGACTGTAACCATCGTTGATCTTGGATTTCTGTCCGGAAGCGGAAATATTGTCGGTAGCAAAATCCGAACGCTCTTCAAAATTACCGGTGCCAAAGTTGAACTGGGGCTGAAAAAGGATGGAAGTCTGATCTGAAATCTTCCAGTCAGCACGTGCTCCGGCTCTATGCCCGTAGGAGTTGGTTATACTATAACCGTCATCGATGGCGAAGAGAGATGATCCGTCCTGTTTGAATGTAGTCTTTGCAGTACTCTCCTCAACAACTCTTTCATTGCCGTTGAACATATAGTTGCCTGTCAATTCCGACTTGTTGTCAAACATCTTACCACCATTGAGACCCGCCATATAGGAAGTGGAGATGCCATTGCGACCTCCCCATCCGCCAGGCATACCGCCACCTCGCATTCCACCGCCTCGCATACCTCCCATCATACTTCCGGCGAGGTCATTGAATCCACGGTTGTTGGTGTTGTTGGCATTGCCGATAAATGCAATGTGGTCGCTCTCAGAAAATTTGGCTATCATGGTAGCTCCCTGAAAACGGAAATCATTCTTTATCGCCACACCATCCTCATCCTTACCGCGAAGGTCACTGCCGCCACCCGCCATTATGTTGCCAAACCATCCATTCATCATTCCTTTCATAACGCTCAGGTCAATGATGGTCTCTTCTTCTCCATCATCAATACCGGTAAATTCGGCCTGCTCCGACTGTTTATCCACAACTTTCACCTTTTCGATAATCTTTGCAGGAATATTTTTACTGGCAAGCTGGGGGTCATCGAGGAAAAAAGTTCTGCCGTCAATGGTGATTTTCTTGATTTCCTTACCATTTGCTGTGATAGTGCCATCCGACGAGACTTCAATACCGGGGAGACGCTTGAGAATATCCTCAAGGGTCTCGTTGTCGGTAACTCTCATTAATCCTATATTGTGCTCAATAGTATCCTTCTTAATGACAATGGGATTGCCGAGGTCGGTAACTGTTGCCCCTTCGAGGAAATTTACCTCTACATCCATCTTCTTCTTTCCCAGATCGAGGTTCTTATCCACATTAATTGTATCCTGATAAGGCACATATCCCATAAGTTCACCTTTTATGAGATACTTACCAGCTCTTACGCCTTTGATCTCCACAAAGCCATCCTCATTTGTAAGAGCATATTTATAGGCCTTATCTGAACCTTCTGCAGTTATTGATACTGTTGCAAATTCAACTCCGGATCCGGTGTCGGCCTCAATCAGGGTAACTTTTACCGAAAACCCTCCACGCTGTGCGTTGAGGAGTGTCGGGATTAAGAGCAAAACAAATGCGGCCGCTTTCAAAAATCTGTATCTCATATAGTGGTATTATTTACAAATATTAATATATCATCTAAATAAATTAAGTTCACCAACTTGTTAATTTAGACTTGAAAATGGGGCAAAAGTTAAATCCGGAGATCACTTTTTTACCCTTGCCGGATGGGCATCTACAAAGGATTTCCAGTTGGAAGAAGCGGAAACGTCCACCAACGGACTTGAAAGTTGGTAGAAATGGCACATAGCGATGGCAAGCGCATCCGAAGCATCCAGAAATGAACTCTCCATCTTAATGCCCAGGGTTTTCTCCATCAGAATTCTTACCTGTTCCTTGGAGGCGTCACCACGACCCGTTATTGCCATTTTGACTTTTCTGGGAGCATATTCCGAGACGGGAATGCCGCGATTAAGAGCTGCCGCTATAGCAGAACCCTGGGCACGGCCCAACTTGAGCATAACCTGTGGATTCTTACCGTAAAAGGGAGCTTCAATTGCCAAATCATCAGGAGCATACTTATCCATAAGGTCCCCTATTTCCTTGAAAATACGTCTTAGCTTTAGAAAATGGTCTTTTTCCTTACGCAGATCTATCACCCCCATATCCACATAATGAACCCTCTTCTTGTCGACAAGAATGACCCCGTAACCCAAAATAGTGGTACCGGGGTCAACTCCCATGATTATTCTCTGCGGACTCTCAGTCATTATTCTATTACATCGAAACCGGTATACTTACGCAACACTTCAGGCACAACAATCTTGCCGTCAGGAGTCTGATAGTTTTCTATAATTGCAGCAAGAATCCTCGGTAAAGCAAGCGCACTACCGTTCAGAGTGTGGGCGAGCTGCGATTTACCCTGTTCATCCTTGTATCTGAGTTTGAGACGGTTGGCCTGATAAGACTCGAAGTTGGAAACCGAGCTCACTTCAAGCCATCTCTGCTGTGCTGCTGACCACACCTCAAAGTCGTAGGTTATGGCGGAGGTAAAACTCATATCTCCACCGCAAAGGCGCAATATGCGATAAGGAAGCTTAAGAGCCTGGACCAAAGATTCAACATGAGCCACCATCTCATCAAGTGCTTGATAAGAATCATCCGGAAGCTCGATGCGCACAATCTCAACTTTGTCAAACTGGTGAAGACGGTTAAGACCCCTAACGTCTTTGCCATAAGAACCTGCTTCGCGACGCCAGCAGGGAGTATATGCGGTCATCTTTATCGGGAAGTCGGAGGGTTGCAGGATTACATCGCGGTAGATATTGGTGACAGGCACCTCGGCAGTAGGAATCATATAGAAACCATCAAGGGTAACATGGTACATCTGCCCCTCCTTGTCCGGAAGCTGTCCGGTACCAAAACCGGAATCTTCATTTACCATATAAGGAGGCTGATACTCCAGATATCCGGCATCGGTATTTCGTTCAAGGAAAAAGCTTATAAGCGCTCTCTGTATCTTTGCTCCCGCACCTTTGTAAACGGGAAATCCTGCTCCTGTAAGTTTAACTCCCAGATCGAAGTCGATTATATCCAGCTCCTTTACAAGTTCCCAGTGAGGCTTGGCCGCTTCATCTAAATCGGGAATTTTACCTCCCTGACGTACAATCACATTATCCTCGGCCGTACGTCCTGCCGGAACTTGCCCATAAGGAAGGTTGGGAAGAAGCAACAATTTACCATCATGCTCCTGCTGTGCGGTCGCCATCTCCTCTTCAAGAGCTTTTGAGCGCTCCTTGAGAGATGCAACATGCAATTTAACCTGTTCAGCCTCATCCCTACGCCCTTCTTTCATCAGTTTTCCGATTTCAGAGGCTTTTATCTTCTGTTCCGCAAGACACGAATCAAGCTCCTGCTGCGCCGAACGGCGTTTCTTATCAAGTTCTATTATATCGTAAACAATCTCTTTTGCATCGAAATGCTTTACTGCAAGACGCTCGATTACAAATTCGGGCTGCTCTCTCAAAAGTTTTAATGTCAACATAAAATCGTTATTTGGTACGCAAAGGTATAAAAAAAGAGCCACTTCTGCATGAAGCGGCTCTATTTTTCGATAATGATCCCGTTATGCCTGAGGGAACACTGACACGTAAGACTTATTGTTAGCCTTCTTCTTGAAAACTACAGTACCGTCAATCAAAGCGAAAAGAGTATGGTCTTTACCCATTCCAACATTTTCACCCGGATTGTGAACTGTTCCTCTCTGGCGAACCAAGATATTGCCTGCCTTGGCGATCTGTCCACCGAACAATTTAACGCCCAAGCGTTTGCTGTGTGATTCGCGGCCGTTTTTGGAACTACCGACACCTTTTTTGTGAGCCATAATCTAATACGTTTTAATTAAGCGATTGTTTCAATTTGAATTTGAGTCAAATACTGGCGATGACCGTTTTTCTTCTGATAACCTTTACGGCGTTTCTTTTTGAAAACGATAACCTTATCACCTTTGAGATGGTCGAGAACGGTAGCTTTCACAACCGCACCTTCCACATAAGGAGAACCAACTTTGACTGCACCATCATTGTCAGTCAATAATACTTTATCAAAGTCAATAGAGGCACCTACTTCAGCCGCAAGGCGATGGACGAAGATTTTTCTGCCTGCTTCAACTTTGAATTGCTGTCCTGCAATATCTACAATTGCGTACATAAAATAAATTTTAAAAATTTATAACCGCAAGCGGATACAGCTTAAGTATCTCTTTTTCAACAGCTTAACGGTTGTCTATCAACATTTTCGGACTGCAAATATAATAATTTTGATAATTACTGCAAATTTTTTTGTCAAATAGTGCCCTATTGGTTATTTTTGTAACATTATTGTGATAATAACCTTTGTGCTACAAATGAACCTGCCTTTCAACTACGACCGCATTGCAAAAAACCAAGATATCATAGGGCGAAGAGATGAAGCTGATCTCTTTTTCAAGAGCCTCAGCGACAGAAAACGGAGCGTAGCCATCTATGGTGCGCCCAAAAGCGGAAAAGAGTCATTCATCAGATATTCTCTCGATGCTCTTGAATCCCGCGGGCAAAATTTCATTCTATGCGAAATAGACCTCTTCAACATCCGCACGATAGAAGACTTCATCTCATTTTTCAAGGAGAAGATGCTCGAATGTTACAATGAAATCCACTACAATTCCATACTTCCCTTTGAAATCCACGTTGACTCATTGGATGAACGAAAAATTCTCAACCTTCCGGAGATAATAGCTACCGATGCCGGCAAGACGATCATAGTCTATTTCAAAGAGTTCCAGAACTTACTTCAATGTAGCAGCGACGAACTGGAGCTGGATGACTTGGACAAAATCTGGTCAAAACAGACCAATGTCCGCTACATTTTCAGCGGTTCATTTGTCAACCAAATGAAGTACATATTCGAAGAAAAGAAATATTTCTACTATATGTGCGACGTGATTCCTCTCGAAAAACTTAAGAAAAAGGAGTGCGTAGAGTTCATTGTACGCTCATTTCAGATGTTGGGCAGAGTGATACAAGATGAGCAGGCGGCTCTGATTTATTATCTTGCGGACGGCAATATCTGGTATATTAAACACCTGTGTTCCATTTGCATGTCCATGCCGATAGGTTATGTTAACAATAACATCATCAAACAGGCTACAGAAAGTCTCATTTCCCTCCACACGCCCCGATTTATGCAGATCATGATGGATTTGACACCCAACCAGATCAATTTTCTAAAAGCAGTGGTAGACGGGGTACAGCGATTCAGCAGTCAGGAAATTCTAGAAGGATACCACCTCAACTCCTCGGCCAATGTTTTCCGTCTGAAAGATGCACTCAAGAAGAAGGAAGTGCTCACCTTTGACAAGGAGGATAACGCCATCATACTGGATACACTCTTTGCCTACTGGCTAAAAAACACATATTTTAACTAGCTCACCTGATTATGAAAAAATTAGTATTTCTGACAGGCGCAGGCATCAGCGCTGAAAGCGGCATAAAGACATTTCGAGATAGCGACGGATTGTGGGAAAATCACAGAGTAGAAGATGTCGCATCCATCGAAGGATGGTACCGCAACCCCAAACTGGTTATCGACTTTTATAATGAACGCCGTAGGCAGCTTGAAACCGTAAAACCCAACCGCGCACACGAGATTATCGCAGAACTGGAAAAATACTTTGAAGTAACGGTTGTAACCCAAAATGTGGATAATCTACACGAGAGAGCCGGCAGCACCAATATAATCCATCTCCACGGAGAACTGACCAAAATTCGCCCCGTGGATGGAGACGAACTTGATGCCATAGAAATCGGTTACGCAGATTTAAGCATCAACGATAAGGATAGCCGCGGAGTGCAACTGCGACCGCATATAGTATGGTTCGGGGAAGCTGTGCCCATGATTGAAAAAGCAGCAGCCTTGGTCTCCGGAGCCGATATTCTGGTAATTGTAGGCACATCTATGGCTGTCTATCCTGCTGCAGGGCTGATACACTATGCTCCTGCAGGTATTCCCATCTATCTGATCGACCCAAAACCTTCCGGACTCCACCATTCCGGACTCAAGCAGTTTGTCGAGAAGGCCACAACCGGTATGGAAAGGCTCAAAAAAGAGCTTCTGGATGAGTAATGCAAGGCAAATAGTACTCGGTATCACCGGCGCCAGCGGAGCAATATATGCGGAGAGTTATATCCGCGGATGCGCTCGGATGCGGGAGATTTCACTCAGTGTGATTTTCACCGAGACTGCACGCACCGTATGGTTGCGAGAACTCGGATATTATCCCGAAGAAATAATATCTGAATGCGGTGCCTCACTCCTGCCAAATAATAACTTCGATGCCCCTTTCTGCTCCGGGTCCGCTGCGGCAGATGTTCTGCTGGTACTCCCCTGCTCTATGGGAGCTCTTGCAAGAATAGCGGGCGGACTTGCCTCGGATGCCATCACCAGGATTGCGGACGTACAGCTCAAAGAAAGCAAACAACTTATAATAGTGCCTCGCGAAACTCCCCTCAACCTGATACACCTCCAAAATATGAAACTGCTGACGCAGGCAGGTGCAGTGATATGCCCCGCCTCGCCTTCTTTTTATAACAATCCCGCGACAATAAATGACCTTGCTGATTCATTTGTCGCAAGACTGCTTCAAATGACCGGGGTCAGGCCGCTGGAGAAAAAATACCAATGGAACAACATTCAAGACTGACAATATGAAAAGAAGCATATTCATTGCAGCACTATGTTTATCTACACTGTGGCTCGCTGCGCAAACTACTACTGTAAAATTTGCATTCATCGCGGACACGCACATTGCCGAAGGCTCCGCCACCAACGATGACCTTTTACAATGCATCAACGATATCAACAACTTGCAGAAAGAGTTGCAGTTTGTCATTTTCGCCGGAGATATAACGGAATTCGGAAACGACGAAGAGATTTTTCTTGCTAAAGAAATTATCGACAAACTGGAGATTCCCTATTATATTGTAGCCGGTAACCACGATTCTAAATGGTCTGAAAGCGGCTGTAATACCTTCGCAAAGGTATTCGGATATGAATATTTTGAATTTGAAGCCGGAGGTATCAAATTTCTGGGCAGCAACAGCGGTCCCAATATGAGAATGGCGCCGGCATTGATGCCCCACGAAAGTCTTGTATGGCTGGATTCCATTGCAAAAGCGATTCCCCGCAAGCAACCTGTTATATTTGTCAACCACTACCCCCAGGACACCTCGATGCTCAACTATTTTCAGGTACTCAACACTCTCAAACAGACAAACATTCAACTTGTAATGGGCGGTCACTGGCATCGCAACACCACACTCGATTATGACGGGGTGCCGGGAGTGCTCGGAAGAGCTCCTGCTGCCGGACGCAACGGCAATGTGGGATACAACATCGTAACCATAAGTAACAATCGTATCTCCATCAACGAACGCAAGGCGGCTGATGGTAATGGCAAAGGTGGAAAAACAGGCAAAGTCTGGTACTCCAGGGAGATGTTTCCAGAACCGCAATTCACTCCTGACATAGCCTCGGGCAGAAATAACAAATATGCACTTCCCGCGGACTTTCCTTGGATGACATTCGATGTCAACAGCGAATATCACCAGGTAGAGGCTATTTGGGAAAATCAGGATGAGAGCGATATCGGATGCGGTGCTGTATATGCCGGAAAGTATGTGCTATATGCCAACACACAAGGAGTCGTAAAGGCGCTGGATACTGCTACAGGTACCCTCAAATGGAGTTTTGCTACAGGAGGCAAGGTTTTCTCCACTCCGGCAGTGTCGGGGTCTAGAGTGGTTATCGGTTCTACGGACGGCTATATATACTGTCTCCATCTTCGCAAAGGCAAACTTTTGTGGAAATATAAGTGCAACAAATCCGTTCTCGGCTCGCCTGTAATTATGGACAACACGGTCTATATCGGCGCTTCTGACAATGTATTCAGGGCTATCAGCCTTCGTAAAGGGAAACTTTTGTGGAAATATGACTCTGTGAAAGGATTTGTCGAGTGCAAGCCTTTTGCTGACAAAGAACAGATTGTTTTCGGAGACTGGGCCAATTCCCTCTACTCTCTTGACCCTACCACAGGCAAAGAGCAGTGGGTATGGCGCAATAAGGGCAGCAGAATGCTCTCCCCTGCGGCAGTCTGGCCTGTCAAGAGTAACGGCAGGATTTTCATAGTTACTCCTGCCAGGAAATGTCACGCACTCGATGCAAGTACCGGAAAAGAGATCTGGACTGTTGACGGAGGGCGTGAATCTATTGCACTTTCAAAAGATGGCACAAAGATCTTTGTTAAGAATATGTTCAACTCCATACAGTGCCGGTCGACCCTGTCGGATGATCCCGGTCTTGATTGGAACATTAAAAGCGGTCTGGGCTACGACATAGCTCCTACTCCTTCTGTCACAATTCTCTTGAAAGATGGCAGGGAGATGCTTCTCGTCCCCACCGACAAAGGAAATATCTTCTGCTTCGACAGCAAAAACGGAAACCTTGTTTGGAAGCACAAGATTTCCGTTGCATTGATCAACTCCATCGAACCTGTCGGTCAAGACAAACTCCTGATTTCAACTATGGATGGAGTAGTGACAATGTTGTCCGTCACTTTTTGACCATCTCAATAGTATGGATAAGTCGGCCCTTACTATCGTAAGACTCCTGTCTGACACAGCCAAGGTCCTTTACCATCCAGGTAATTATAGTCACTTCTTCAGTAACTATTGCCACTCTGGTTTTCTGTTTTTCCTGTACTTTGGCAGCCTGAAATGTGCCCGCAGGTACGGTCACTTTTTCCATACCAAGCACCTTACGCTCCGTTAACCTGATAGTGCCACCGATATTGCCAACCCTGACCGACAAATTTCTATCGGGTAGTACGTCACCTGTCTTTATATCTGAAGGAACATATATAACACAACCTTTCATCATAAGGTCCTGTGTAGTCATTCCTTTTTTGATGGTCTCGATATTGACGGTCACCTCTCCATCTTTGACATAAAGTGACAAATTCGACGATTTGTCTTTAAAGAGGTGTTTCCCATCTTTGTCAAAATAAACCTGTTCTAAAACCACGAAAATATCATCCGTTGACTCAGCTCTTATGCTTTTGATAGTCTCATCATAAGAACCCATTAAGTCACCTTTATTGTTGTAAATCCTATACGACACCTGTGATCCCGCATGGGTGGCAAAATAATATTGAGCTCTAAGCGGCATTACTGCGGCCAAAGTGGCCAATAGTATCGGAATCATTCTTTTCATTCCACACAAAATTAGATTTTGTTGATGCTCTCAGCGGCAATCCAGCCCTGGCGTCCGTCAGAAAGTTCAATTTTTGTCCATTCGGCAAGTTCGTCAAGCAGAGATACCTTAGTCCCTTCATGAAGTACGAAAATGGACTTTCCGGCCTCTCCGGGTGAGCTTTTTACCGAGGCGACAGGAGCCATCACAATTGCAGAATCCTCTTTTATCGCATCTTTTCTCACACTTAATGAGAATGCAAATGAGACAAAAGCAAAGAGCAGGACAACACACGCAAGCACAAAAGAGGTTTTACGACTACGTAATGAAGAACCAAAACGGAATCCAAGCATCAGCACAGCCACTACTGCGACCAAAATAATTGAAATCCATGCCCAAACATCCGCTGAAAAAAGATATTTAATCTTCTTTACCCAGGTCACAAGTATAAAATCGGGCAGGACATCTATCTTGTCGAGAGTGAATCTCTGTGCAATTGCGAGATTATTCGCCGCATCAGCATGTGAAGGATCGAGCTTGAGCGCTCTCTCATAATAGAGGATAGCGTGCGTATTGTCATTACTCTTGAAATAACAATTCGCAATATTGTAATAGAGATCCGGAGAGACCTTCTGCTCGCCTTCTATCATAAGATAGAAGTTAAGCGCGTTGACATAGTCTTCTTCTGCATAGTAATCGGCTGCCATTTTCCAAAGGTCATCGACACTTTCCTGAGCGGAAACAGCATAATGGCTGAGCAACAATATCAGCGCAATGAGTGGTGCTACAGTGCTCCTTAAACGTTTGGTTGCACCTTTCAATTTAGATTCAATTTCTGAAAGGACACTCATTGCTTCTTCATAGAGACTCTCCATCTCCGCTGTCTTGGCATCAGGAGCATATCTTGCAAATTCACATCTGTCAAGAATGGATATGAATCGGGTTATCAGTTGTTCCGGAACACTCTTTTCTACCAGTGATGATGAAATTCTCTCTTTAGAAAGATCAGCCACAGGGATAATCAGTTTGTCGGAAACATAACCGAGCATCGCCTTGTGGAGTTCCTCGTAATATGCTCCGCTGAGCCCCTGTTTGAGATAGGTGCCGGCCTGTTGCAGACGCACACGGGCCATTTTTTTAGCCTTGCGATTACGGGTACCCACCACGTCAGTGCGCAGCACGGCTCTTTTTCTGAGGATTGCGCCTACCACAAAAAATAGCAGCACGATAAGTGCAATCAACCCGTAGAAATGGAGTGATCCCGCAAAGAAACTCCCTCTATCCCTCAGCAAAGGGGCACCTGTCGAGATATATCGAATATCTTCAGCCAGATTCTTGACACTCTGGCGAGTGACACCGGACATCACCACACCTCCATTATCGATTCCACTACCACGTCCCACCTTAACTGTGAGAGCGCCCGTATTTATAGTCCTGTATTGTTTGCCGGAAAGATCATAATATGAATATTCAATCGGAGCGATTTCAAAATCACCGTGGCTGCGTGGTATAAATGGATATTCAAATGTTTTGCTACCTGAAGTGCCGTCATACGACACCTTTTCGGTAGTTTTTACATCATAGAGCTCAAAATCGGATGGAAATTCCATTTTAGGAGCTTCCAGCATTGAAATATTGCCGGTTCCACTGATTGTAACCATCAGCGAAGCAGCCTCATGTGCAACAAGGCTGTCTTTACTTAATGATGAGCTGATCTTAAAATCTCCGACTCCACCTCCGAAAGAGGCAGGGGCAGACGGCAAAGCATTTACCGTAACCGTAGTTTCAGGGGTAAACAGACGCTTTCTGACTGTCTGAAAATTATCAAAAAAGTCATCGAAAATGCTTCTTGGTCCGGTGGTACCGGCACGTATCCTTACCACACAGATTATCTCCGCAGACTCGATATTAATCTTGCCTGTCTGCTGAGGAATAAGCATATATCTGCGAAGCAATGCCGCATTATATATAGTGCCGTCCAAATTTTCCCTATTGAATTCTATATTTTGCGGTGTATCAATCTCCCTGCTCCAAAAGCCGTTGAAGGTGGGAAATTTCACATCCTCAAAACTCGCAATGTCCACCTTGGTGTATAGCTTTAGCGTAGCTATTATGGGCTCACCCTTGACCACATTGCGCTTGTTAAGCGTCAATCTGAGGAAAATGTCATCGGACGAGGCACTTTGCATCCTTGAATCGCTCCGGCTCTGCTGTGCGTTTGCCTGCTGATCCTGATTCTGGCTTTGTCTCTCCTGCTGGCTGCCGACCACCTCTATGGTGACGCTGCGTGTGCTATACTGTTGCTTTTCTATGGTAGCAGTTGCAACCGGTATGGTAAAATTCCCCACTCCCTTAGCCTGGAGCAAATAAGTTACAGTCTCATTGTGTGTAGAAGTGCGTTTGCCGTTGATAATGCTGACACTGCTGGAAGTGCCTTTTTGCGGGCCCCACACTACATTGAAATCGTCGCTCCCCGGCCAATTAAAGTCAGACATCTTGCCATCCGAAGTGAAGACTATTCTGAATGTCTCGTCCATCGCCACTACGCTTGGAGCCTCAACAGTAAGTCCCTGACCAAATGCAGCCTTGGCCGATAAAAACAATAAAAAGAGAAATGTCAGTGTTCGTTTCATACTATCTCATCCGGTGTGATTACCAGTTTTTTTCTTTCTGTTTGGATTTCAATAAGAGGGCCTTTTCCTTCTTGACCTTCTCCTGGGTCTCCTTTTCTTTCTCCTGAATCGCCTGTAACATCTGCTGGGCGGCTTGTGGGGTTATTTTAGGAGGAGGAGTCCGGCCATCGCGCCGGTCCTGTTTGTTGTCATTATCGTTTTGTTCCTGGTTCTGGTCCTGATTCTGGTCCTGATTCTGGTCCTTGTCTTGATCCTTATTATCGTTCTGATTTTGGTCTTGGTTTTGATCCTGGTTCTGATCCTGGTTCTGATCCTGATTTTGGTCTTGATTCTGCTGCTGATCCTGAAGCATCTTCTGAGCGTATGCCAGGTTGGACTTTGTCTCCATATCATCGGGATTGCGACGCAGGGAATTCTTTAAGGCCTCTATAGCCTCAGCATACTTTTTCTGACTGAGCAATGAGTTTCCCATATTGTGATAAAGATCGGAACCGCGTTTCCCTTTTCCAAGTGAATCTGCCACCGATGAGTAGTATTTATCCGCTTCTGTAAAGTTTTCCATGCGGAAAAAGGTATTGCCGAGATTGTAACCGGCTGCATTTGAAAGAGAGTCGGTCACAAGAGCCTTCTTGTAGTTGATTTCAGCCTCCTGATACTTTTCCTTACGGAAATCTCTATTGCCCCGGCGAACCTGGGAACGGTCGGTCTGCGCAAAGGTCACTACTGCAGTCAGGCTGAGCGAAAACAATATCAAAATAATCCTTTTCATCATTTATCCTCCATTTTGAACAATTGTCTGCGGCCTTTTTTATTGGAAATCAGCAGTTCGAGTATAAGAAAAAAGAGTGCGATGCCGAAAAAGTACATATACTGCTCGTCAAAATCCTCGAAAACCACAGACTGAAACTCCTGCTCGTCCATCTCCTTAATATGGTCAATAATTGGATTTAAGCCAAATTCGCTGTTTCCTGCACGCACATAAAGCCCATCTCCTATATCGGCTATCTTTTTGAGTGTGTTTTCATCCAATCGGGTTACAACTATTTCCCCGTTCTTATCCTTGAGCAACTCTCCATTCATGGGAATAGGTTTGCCTTCAGGAGACCCTACACCGATGCAATAGATCCTGATCCCGCTGTCAACCACAGTGCGGGCCACTTCCATAACATCTCCCTCGTGATCTTCTCCGTCGGAAATAACAATGATTGCACGGCTGTTCTCACTCTGTGTGCTGAAACTGCGAGCGGAGGTTGCTATGGCATCGGCCAGCGCAGTGCCTTGTATAGGCACCGACCCTGTAGTGATGCTATTGAGGAAAATCTTGGCCGACACATAATCGGTAGTTATAGGAAGTTGAACGAAAGATTGCCCTGCAAAGAGGATCAATCCGATACGGTCACCTTGGAGACGGTCAACCAGTCGTTCGATTGCAAGTTTGGACCTTTCGAGACGGTTTGGAGAGTAATCCTCAGCAAGCATGGAGTTGGAGACATCCAGTGCTACCATCACTTCCACTCCCTTGCTCTGCCTCTCTTTGAGACGGGCTCCGAGTTGTGGCCTGACAAGTCCCAGCACGAAAAAGAACCAGGCAATCGCCATCAAGGTGATTTTGAACCACCCCCTGCCTCTGGAGACATCCGGCATCAGTTTAGCTACAAGTGCCGTGTCACCAAGTCTGGCAATCCTCCTTTTTTTGATACGGAGTGAAACTCCATAGAAAATGAAGAGGAATGGTATTACAAGTAAGAGGAGCAGATATTCTCCTTGTGCAAGGTGTATCATTCTATGGTATCCTCCTTATTACAAACAATCTGAATAAAAGTTCCGCCAGTAGGGCAAGCAGCGCTATTACCGCATACTTCATAAAGAGTTCCGAATAGATAGGAAAACTATCTACGGTCGTTTTACTCTTCTCCATTGCGTTGATCTCACCGTAAATCTCAAGAAGTTTCGTATTGTCAGTGGCCCTGAAATACTTTCCGCCGGTTTGAGCGGCTATTTCCTGGAGTAGTTTCTCGTCAATTTCCACCTCTATATCCTGCAGACGGACTCCCCATGGGGTCATAACCGGATAAGGTGCCGTACCCATCGCTCCCACCCCTATGGTATATACTCGAACATTATAAGTTTTGGCTATCTCCGCAGCCATCAGCGGGGCGATTTCACCGCGATTGTTGACGCCGTCAGTAAGCAGGATTACCACTTTGCTCTTGGCATCGGAGTCCTTGAGACGAGCAACCGCCGTGGCAAGTCCGTTTCCAATGGCAGTGCCATCCTCAATCAGTCCGGTCTCTATCTCCTTCATAAGGTTGATAAGCGTCACCCTGTCGGTAGTTAGCGGTGATTGAGTAAAACTTTCACCGGCGAAAACCACTATTCCGATACGGTCGGTAGGTCTTGAGGCTAAAAACTCAATCGCAATATCCTTAGCAGCACCGATTCGATCCGGTTTGAAGTCACGGGCAAGCATCGAAGTGGAGATATCCATTGTCAGCACGATGTCTATACCTTCGGTATCCACGGTCTCGAAGGTTTCCGATGTGCGCGGACGGGCAATAGCCACGATGATTGCAGCAATTGCAATCATCCTCAACACGAAGGGTACATGGCGCAACACTTTTTTAAATGTGCCACCTTTTACCTTCCAAGGGGTGGAATTTGACACAATCATAGATGGTGAAGACCCTCTGAATTCCCTCCAGATGTAAAGGGCGATCAATGGGACGAGTATAAACTCCAGCCAGAGCAGATATGGATATTCAAAAAACATTTACTACTCCTCCTTTTCTTTTTCAATTTCCTGCAAGAAGGTTGCGTTGACAAATCTTACTGCGGTAGGAATTGCCTCCTCATTCTCCCCAATCGAAGGGGTATGTTTCGCAAACTTTACAAAATCAGCCGTGGTAAAGAGTTCTCTCAGTTGTCCCATCAATTTAGGATCGATATCTTTGTCTTTCAGGTCATCAAACATCTCGTTTGAGGTTTGCTCCATCGCTGCAATATGGTATCTGTCGCTTATATATTTGCGCAAAGTGTCAGTCACAGCCGTATAGAATTGCTTATGGCGATTGTTCTGCCAGAGTTTTTGGCCACGGATCTTTTCAAGCGAACGCAATGCAACTATATGCGGAGGATCCTTGACTACCGGACGGCCGAAGAAGGAGCGTCCCTCCCTGGCTCTTTTGATAAAACGTATGATTAGCCATCCGAGAGCAACTGCAATCAGAACAATTCCTCCCCAGAAAAGTATTTCGGAGAAGGTTACCGGATATCTTATCTGTCCCTTGATATCAAAGGGAACGAATGTGGCAGTATCTATCTGAATGGTATTGACATCGAGGATCGGTCCGTCGTAGAAGAGAGTATCGACTGAACCGTCACTTCTCTCAATATGGACAATCACCGGCGGCAGGAAATAACTACCGCTATCGAATGCCGTAAGCGTCATTCTCCCCTCCACTTCAAGTCTTCCTCGCCTGAAAGAAATGGTATCTATGTGAAATTCCTTGATAGTCTCAACTCCGGGAGCTACCGGATCATCGGGTCTCTCTATATAATAATCTTCCCCTTCGGAAATCTTAACGGGAATACGCCACTCAATCTGGTCACCAATCAGTATCGAATCCCTGCTGAGCACCGATTTATATTGAGGCTCATTAGCCTTCTGAGCGAATAGGTTAATCGCACAGAAAAAGAGCGTCATTATGGTCAATAAATATCTTCTTTTCATCAAGCTCTGTTTTTGAAAAAGGAAATCAACTCTTTGACATAATCCTGATTAGTGCTGATACTGACATTATCCACTTTATACCTGCGCAGCAGATGAATTGTATCTTCGTAAAGATCCTTATTCCACTGCGCAAAGCTGCGACGCACCTTGGGAGAAGAGGAGTCGACCCACATTCCATGGCCGGTCTCCGCATCACGTATCCTTATCAGGCCGACATCAGGAATTTCCCTTTCGCGGGGGTCGTAGATATTGATTACAGAGAGATCGTGCCGTCCGGCTGCAATCTTAAGAGCTTCTTCATAACGCGGAGCTGAATTTTCGTCAGTATCCAGCATATCGGAGAGCAGAAATGCAGTACAACGCTTTTTAATGGCGTTGGTAAGATAGCGCAACGCTTCTCCTATGTCAGTTCCCTTCTCCTGAGGTTTGAATTCGAGAATCTCCCTGATAATCCTCAACAAGTGGCTGCGCCCCTTCTTTGGAGGAATGAACTTCTCTACCGTACTGCTGAAAAAAAGAGCTCCAACCTTGTCGTTGTTGATTGATGCAGAAAATGAAAGCACGGCAGCAACCTCCGCCATCAGATCCTTTTTGGACTTACCAACAGTACCAAATGCCCTGGAACCACTCACATCTATCAGGAGCATCACCGTAAGCTCTCTCTCCTCTTCGAAAACCTTAATATAGGGAGTTCTTAGACGGGCAGTGACATTCCAGTCCATACTGCGTACATCATCGCCGTATTGGTACTCACGTACCTCACTGAAAGCCATACCACGCCCTTTGAAGGCGGAGTGATACTCACCTGCAAATATCTGATGAGACAAAGCGCGGGTCTTTATCTCAATCTTCCTGACTTTTTTCAACAAATCCGTTTCCATCAATAATCATCTGCTATGGAACTTCAACTGCATTTAAAATATCGGCAATAATGGCCTCTGTAGTAACATTTTCGGCTTCAGCCTCATAGGTCAGGCCAATTCTATGTCTAAGCACCTCATAGCAAACCGCCCTGACATCCTCCGGAATAACATAGCCTCTGCGCTTGATAAAAGCATAGGCCTTAGCTGCCAATGAGAGAGATATGCTGGCACGGGGTGAACCTCCGAATGCTATCATATCCTTGAGTCTTGGCAAATTGTAATCTTCAGGATAACGTGTGGCGAAAACTATGTCGACTATGTATTTTTCAATTTTTTCATCCATATAGACATCCCTCACCACCTCTCTTGCACGGACAATGTCCTCGGGTTTGAGTACTGTGGAGGGTTTAGGGAAAGTGCCTGAATTGTTCATACGGATAATGAGTTTTTCCTCCTCCTTCTTGGGGTAACTTACCACTACTTTGAGCATAAATCTGTCTACCTGGGCCTCAGGCAGTGGATAGGTGCCCTCCTGCTCAATAGGGTTCTGAGTTGCCATTACGAGGAAAGGTTGCGGTAGAGGGAAACTGTCATCACCGATGGTTACCTGACGCTCCTGCATCGCCTCAAGCAATGCAGACTGCACTTTTGCAGGCGAACGGTTAATCTCATCCGCAAGCACGAAGTTGGCGAAAATGGGACCCTTCTTAATCTGGAACTGTTCGCTCTTCTGGCTATAAATGAGTGTACCGATGACGTCTGCCGGCAGGAGATCCGGAGTAAACTGTATTCTGCTGAATTTTGCATCCACAATGGATGCGAGAGTATTGATGGCCAAAGTCTTGGCAAGACCGGGCACGCCTTCGAGGAGGATGTGGCCATCGGCCAGAAGCCCGATCAGGAGGTTCTCCACCAGATGTTTCTGTCCCACAATAACCTTATTCATCTCCATTGTAACAATATCGACGAAGGCACTTTCGCGTTCTATGCGGTCGTTGAGTTCTTTGATGTTTACGCTGTCCATATAGATAAATTGAATATTTTTGTACTTTTGTAATTTGTAACCTACAAAATTAATATTTTTTTCCAATGCGGCTCTTTGTTTCAATCTCTTTTAACGGCTGCGCTTACAGCGGATGGCAGATACAGAAGAATGCTGTCTCCGTACAGGCCGTTTTGGAGAGGGCATTGACTCTCGCAACAGGAGAGGTTATTTCCGTTACAGGCGCCGGAAGAACGGATGCCGGAGTCAATGCTCAAGGTTTTATAGCCCATTTTGACATTTCAGAGAAATGCAATAAAAAGCCAAAGGAGATATTACGCAAAATAAATGCCATTCTGCCTTCCGATATCATTGCTCAGAATATTTGTCAGGTTTCTGACGATGCGCACGCCCGTTTTGATGCCATAAGCCGTACATACAGTTATTATGTCCACACCGAAAAGGATCCTTTTGCCATTTTTTCATATCACTACAGACATCGCCTTGATATGGAAAGGATGAACATTGCTGCCAAGCACCTGCTCGGAACAAAGGATTTCTCGAGTTTTGAAAAGCTCGGAGGCGACAACAAAACATCCGTCTGCAGTGTCACATCGGCTCTCTGGGAACGGATTGATGAGACACACCTCTGCTTTTGCGTAACTGCAGACCGTTTTTTGAGAAATATGGTCAGGGCGATGGTTGGCACACTTTTGGATGTCGGCAGAGGAAAGAGAGAACCCGAATGGGTAGCACAACTGATAGAGGAAAAAGAGCGCTGCAGGGCAGGACAGTCAGTTCCCGGCCATGCGCTTTTCCTGACGGAAGTCAGATATCCTTATCCGATTTTTGAAAACAATAAAAAATAAAAACAGATACATTTATGCTTTTTACATTTCTACAGACAAGCACTGAAGTAATTGAGGGCACAATAGCCCCGGTGCAGGAGAACATGTCATTGATTGATATGGCAATCAAAGGTGGATGGCTGATGATAGTGCTAGCACTACTTTCAGTCATTGGCCTATATATTTTTGGTGAAAGATGGTGGGCCATCAGAAGAGCCGGAAAGATCAGTAAGACATTTACAAAAGACATCAACGATTACATCCTGGACGGTAAAATCAAGTCAGCTCTGGGTCTATGCAAAAAAACCTCGTCCCCTATTGCCAGGCTGGTAGAGAAAGGAATCGAAAGAATTGACAAACCCCTCACTGACATACAGACAGCTGTGGAGAATGTCGGCAACCTCGAAGTTGCAAAGCTTGAGAAGGGGCTTCCCTTCCTGGCCACAATCGCCGGCGGTGCTCCCATGATAGGATTTCTCGGTACGGTAATGGGTATGATCCAGGCATTCTTCAATATGTCACAGGCAGGGAACAATATAGACATTACCCTCCTTTCTGGAGGTATTTATACCGCTATGGTTACTACCGTAGGTGGTCTGATAGTCGGCATTATGGCATATTTCGGCTACAACTACCTAACCGCAAGGGTCTCCGATGTGGTATTCAAGATGGAAAACATCACCATCGATCTTCTTGACACTTTACAGTCCAAACAGGACTCAACTATTTATTGATCCGGTTATGGCCATAAAACGTAAAACTAAGCCGGAAGCATCATTTTCGATGTCCTCAATGACGGACATCGTGTTTCTGCTGCTCCTATTTTTCCTGATAACTTCGACTCTTGTCAATCCCAATGCACTGAAGCTTCTGCTGCCAAAGAGTACGGGGCAAGTGTCTGCCAAGGCCACGGTGAGCGTCTCAATAAAGCACTATCCCGAGCAGAACATGGTATCATACCATATCAACGGCAACAGTACGCCCGTCCGCTTTGATCAAATTGAAGGAAGCGTCATAGAGCTACTACAGAATGAAGATGACCCCACTTTTTCCATCTATGCAGATGAGACTGTTCCTATCAAGGAGGTTGTGGCACTGATGAACATTGCTAAGCGCAACAAATACAAAGTGATAATGGCGACCTCGCCGGAATAATAATTTTTAGAAATGGAATCCGGGATCAGGGACGGCAAATCCAATATGTTTGGCATTGTATTGACGGTGATATTCCATATCGCTCTGCTCTTTATTGGCGTCGGCTCCGGACTCAAATACAACTACCCTCCGCCCGAAGAGAAGGCAATTCTAATGGATTTTATTTCCGAAGAGGAACCTAAGCCCATTGAAGTGGCGGCCGGCATCGAGCCTAGGGTTCCAAACCCAAATCCTGAAGAGGAAGTTAGGCTTGTACAGCGCTCCGATGGTCCGGTAGAAGGTACCAAGAGCAACGAGGCGTTAGAGGCGACCGTAGGTGATGATGGAGATGTGGAGGTACCTGAACCGCCCCGTAAGGAAATCAACCGCAGGGCTCTTTTCTCCGCAGCTGACAATAATAAAAAGGACACTCTTGCACCTCAAACCGCCGAGACTCCTTCGGACAATCTCACGGCAGGCCACGCTCAGGGTAATACGCGGACAGGCTCAACTGACGGCACTCCCAGTGCACAGCTCAAAGGACGATCGGTGATGGGGTCACTGCCACTTCCTACCTATTCCGTACAGGCCTCCGGCCGCGTGGTAGTCAGGATAATGGTGGATAGAAATGGCAATGTCACTTCCGCCATTCCCGGTGCAACAGGGACTACGGTCACAAATAAAATCCTATGGGATGCTGCCAAAGAGGCTGCCCTAAAGGCAAAATTCAACACCAGCAGTACCATCTCACAGGAAGGTACCATTACCTATATTTTCACACTGAAATAACTCTCTTTTTTCATTATATTTGCCGCTGATTCATCAATTAACAGCAACTACTGTAATGAAAAGACTCATTTCCACATTTATCATGCTGATGGTTGTCATCAGCGTTTCTTTTTCCCAAGAATTGCCAAAACGTGAGTTCCGCGGCGCCTGGTTACATATTGTCGGCAACCAGCAGATGCGGACCATGACGATGGAGGAAATCCAAGAATGGTTTATAAAATCACTGGATAAACTCCAGGAACTTGGCTGCAATGCGATTCTATTTCAGGTAAGGCCTCAAGCAGATGCTTTCTATGAGTCGGATATAGAGCCCTGGACCCGTTTTTTGACCGGAGAGCAGGGCAAAGCTCCTGATCCTTACTGGGATCCGATGGCATTTCTGATTAAAGAGACTCATGCGCGAGGTATGGAGTTTCATGCCTGGCTCAACCCTTATAGAGTAACTTCAAACGACACCGAGACGCTCCACCCCGATCACCTATATTTCAAGAAACCTGAAATATTTAAGAAATATGGCAAACAGCTCTATTTTGATCCGGGCGAACCCGAATCGGTGGCACACACAGTAAAGGTTATCGTGGATATCGTCAATAGGTATGACGTGGATGCAATTCATTTTGACGACTATTTCTATCCTTATCCGGTGCCATACGAAGAGTTCCACGATGATGACTCTTTCGTGAAATATGGAAAGTCTCAGGGGTTTGAGTATTGGCAAAAGAATGACTGGAGAAGAAACAATGTGGAGACTCTGATGCGTGAAATAAATACGGCCATAAAGGCTGTCAAACCCTGGATAAGGTTTGGCATTTCACCTTTCGGCATCCACAGAAATTTAAAGGATACTCCGGACGGCAGCGGCAGTAAGACCAACGGTCTCTCCAACTATGAACAACTCTTCGCAGATGTTCCGGGCTGGGCTGAGAAAGGCATCATCGACTATATTGTACCACAGCTTTATTGGAAAATAGGTCATCCTGCCGCAGATTACGATGTGCTTATAAATTGGTGGAACGATAGCAATTTCAAAGGACATCTTTATATCGGACAGAGCATCTCAACATTCAACGAGCCTGACCTCGACAATCCCAAGATTACTCAGATGCCCAGAAAAATGGAGCTTGTGCGCACTCTACCAAATGTTGACGGTAATGTATGGTGGCCCGGCTGGACTTTAACACCACCCCCGGTAATCAAAGCAGAGGGACAACGCCAAGACCCTCCCCGCAGAGCTGAACAGACGCCTTCTCTTCCCTTATCCATAACTGATTCTCTACAAAATGTGTATCAGCGCTACATTGCTTTAATACCGGCATACACTGACCTTGATGCCATCAATCCCGACCCCGTAGAGTCTATGAAGATCAGACATGGCTCTATCGTATGGGAGGTGGAACCCACCGATGACGTGATGCAGGAACCACATTTTTATGTAGTTTACAGATTCCCGGAAAATGAAGAGATCAATTTGGATGACAGCCAATACATTGTCAAAATCACCAAAGAACGGAGCTTCAAACCCGAAGGAAAGAGAGATCGTAAATTCAAGTATGTGGTAACTGTGGTTGACAGATGCTGGAACGAAAGTGTAGCATCAGAAGCAGTTGTTTGGTAGGAAATCCCATTCTGACTGCTCTTTGGGATCACCGTAAAAATGTAATTCGATGTCAGGAGAATAATAACAAGTCTCTTTTTTATTAAAAATCACAACGAAAGCGGATTTTTTTACAATATCTGAAAAGAAAGATTGGAATTCTTCATATTCTTGAACATACGAATCATATAATCGTTTTGTTTCAACCGGATTAGTGTAAAAAAGATAGTGGTTACATGAATCCCGAGACAATGTTATCGGACTGTACCTACAATATAAAGGAATCGTATCATTTTTAAATAAAAGGAATGCGTCCCCCACACCTGAATCTGATGTACTGATAAGCTGCTTTAACAACTCATCGCTTTTAAGTGCCTCTTTTCGATTCCTGATTGACTCAACATCTTTTACGGACACAAGCTCTTTTTTAGGATATAAACTGATTGTGGAATCTGTGCTGTTATCTATCTTGACTTTATAAAAAATCCACCATGGTCCTAACTCATCTCCACTTTGTTGTTGACTTGAATAGATATCTTCAAACTCAATCAAGTTGTTTGTGGTGTCGGAGGCATGGTTGTTTTTTGATTTCTTGACTTGAGAACAACCAATCAATGTAAATAAACAAACCAAAATAAAAAGATATATATTCCTCGTTTTCATCTTATTTTGTCATTTTAACATAAACCCTGAAAGTTTTTGTCTAACTTCCAGGGTTCACATCGCTTTAAGCTATTTTTATTTCATATAAGAGTATCTGTAATCAGTAGGAGAAACCAGAGTCTCTTTTATTGTACGGGGGATTGTCCAGCGAATGAGGTTGAACTCTCCGCCCGCCTTGTCGTTGGTACCTGAGGCGCGGGAGCCGCCAAATGGCTGCATTCCTACAACCGCTCCGGTAGGCTTGTCGTTGATGTAGAAGTTACCTGCCGTATAGCGCAGTCTGTCGGCTATCTTCTGAACTGCCATCCTGTCTCGTCCAAACACTGCTCCGGTAAGGCCGTAGATGGTAGAGGTATCGCAAAGTTCCACTGCCTTATCAATTTCTGCATCTTTATATACATATACTGTAAGTACGGGACCGAAAATCTCCTCAACCATAGATTTGAAATGAGGATCCGTAGTCTCAATGACGGTAGGCTGCACAAAATAACCCTTGCTCTTGTCGCATCCGCCACCCATTACAATTTTAGCATCTTTACTCTTGCGGGCATATTCGATGTAAGAGGAGATATTGTCAAAAGAGGCCTCGTCGATCACTGCATTTACAAAGTTGGAAGGATCGCAAACATCACCCATCTTGATCTCCGATGCCTGTGCCTTAATGCCCTCAAGAATTGCAGGCCAAAGAGAAGCGGGGACATACATTCTAGAAGCTGCTGAGCACTTCTGGCCCTGGAATTCAAATGCCCCGCAGAATGCTGCAGTAGCAACTTCCTGTACAGGTGCTGAAGGATGTACAAAGATAAAGTCCTTTCCGCCCGTCTCTCCGACCAAACGAGGATAGGAGATGTATTTCTCAAGATTCTCAGCTGCCTGCTTCCAAAGGTTATTGAAGGTAACGTTGGATCCGGTGAAGTGAACACCTGCCAGGTATTTGGAGTTAAACACAACATTACCAATCACTTTACCCGGACCGGGAAGATAGTTGATCACGCCATCCGGCACACCTGCCTCCTTAAAGACCTTCATCAGATAGTAGTTGGAGAGCAATGCGGTAGTAGCAGGCTTCCATACGGTCACGTTGCCCATCAATATGGGGGACATATTCAGGTTAGCTGCGATGGAGGTAAAGTTGAAGGGACTTACAGCAAACACAAAGCCCTCCAGTGCTCTGTACTCAACGCCGTTGATCTGTCCGGGACCGCTCTTCGGCTGGAATCCGTAGAGTTTGCCGGCGAAATGTGCATTGTAGCGCAGGAAGTCGATAAGTTCACAAGCTGCATCAATTTCAGACTGGTAGATATTTTTGCTCTGTCCAAGCATTGTGGCAGCATTGATGACAGCACGGTACTTTCCCGCAATCAAGTCGGCAATCTTAAGCAGGATAGTGGCGCGAACAGTCCAGTCGAGCTCCGACCACTCTTTATGAGCCTCCATTGCTGCATCTATAGCCATCTGTACCTCCTTCTCCCCCGCCTTGTGGTAGGTGGCGAGCACATGCTGATGGTTATGTGGCATCACCACTTTGCCAGTGTTACCGGTTCGTACCTCCTTGCCTCCGATGATCAGGGGGATCTCTATCACTTGAGAACTCTGTTTCTTGAGTTCTGCCTCAAGCGCTTCCCTTTCAGGAGAACCTTTGAGATATGTTTTTACCGGTTCATTTGCCGGCAGCGGAAAAGAAAATATTGCATTTTTCATATTGATTGTTGTTTTAATTATTTAGCAAATATAGCAAAATCAGAATAAATTTTCTAATTTTGACACCCATTATTAACAAATTAGTATGAAAACAGCACTTGTACAACATGATATCGTATGGGCGAAGCCAGAGATTAATTGTAACAACATATCCCGATTGCTTGATGGAATACCACAGGTAGACCTTGTAGTACTACCGGAAATGTTCTCAACAGGATTTGCCACAGAGCCCGAAGGTATTGCTGAAAATGAGCCCAGTTACTCTCTCGAATGGATGAAGAAGAGTGCTGCTAAAATGGATTGCGCCATAGCCGGAAGTGTGGCATTGAAAACAAAAGAAGGCTATATCAATCGATTCTATTTTGTAAAACCTGACGGAGATGTAATTATCTATGATAAACGCCACCTTTTCACATACGGGGGCGAACATCTGACCTTCAAACCCGGAAATGAACGAGTTATAATTGAGTGGCGAGGAGTGAGGATACTTCCCATCATCTGCTACGACCTGCGTTTCCCGGTATGGAGTCGCTATCGCGGTGACTATGATATGATAATTTGCGTAGCCAGCTGGTCAATTCCCCGCCGTTATCATTGGGACACACTCATCAGAGCAAGAGCTATCGAAAACCAGTGCTATATGGCAGCAGTAAACCGTATCGGCACCGACCCCAACTGCGAATATGATGGTGGTACGGTCTTCATTGACCCTTATGGACATCCTGTCGCTTCCTGCAATGACAACAAAGAAGAGGTCATCATCTGTGAAACCGACCTTCGGATGCTCAAAAATTACAGGAAAAAGTTTCCGGCTCTTGGAGACAGGGATCATTTTTCACTCCTTTGATAGAACCTCTGACAAAACTTCCGTAAGAATTATTACTCGAAACAACATTTTCCGGCTTCCTTAAATTATCTACGCCGGTAAAGAGAATCTGACAATGAGACCGATTCCAGATGGGCCGGCAGAGGCGGAAATGGTGCCTCCGTGGGCCTGAACAGCATTTTTGACAATAGAAAGGCCAAGGCCGGTACCACCGGAAGCCCCCTCTCCGCGTGTACGACCCTTGTCAACACGATAAAACCGTTCGAAAATACGGTTCAGATGCTTTTCGGGAATTCCGGAGCCATTATCGGAAACTTCAAACTCAATGCAATCCTCTCTTCTGATACAGGTAATCCTCAAAGTATCTGCTCCTGATGCATACATCACTGCATTTTCCACCAGATTGCGAAAAATTGAGTAGAGAAGTCCCTGATCACCTCTGACAAAAAGATAATCAGGAATATCCAGCTTTACAACAATACCTGAGGAGTCGAGTTTGCCCTTGAAATCTTCTATAACATCATTGATAATACGCTCCAGGTCCACTCCATCCTCCATTGTGAATCTCCCTTCATCAAGACGAGAAACGGTGGACATATAGGCCATAAGACGCGTCATTCGATCACTTTGCGAAAGACAACGCTCAAGAAAGTGGCGACGCTTCTCATCGGGAAGGTCAGGATTGGCTACCAGAGTCTCCAAATAACCGTGAATGCTCGCTATGGGAGTCTTGATTTCGTGCGCAACATTCTGTGTCAGCTGCCGTTTAATTCGGCTCTTATCCTTCTCACTGCGCGACAGACTTCTATATAGTTTCACATTATAGAACATCAGTATTACCGCCAAGAGCAGCAGCACTAGCGCAATTATACTTATGATAAGGAGACTGTTTTGCATATCATTCTATTTCAAATGAATATCCATACCCAATTCTGGTCTTGATGCAACTCCCAAGAGGACCCAACTTGCGACGCAAACGAGTTATGTTCACATCCACCGTTCGGTCGGTCACTATCACATCCGAAGGCCACACCGTTGATATGATTTGTTCTCTTGAGAATACCTTAGGAGAGTTGCTGAAAAGCAACTGCAGCACTTCAAACTCAAGTTTGGTTAGCCTAAGATCGCGTCCGTCAGCAAAAGCCGCCTTTTGCTCTGCATCTATGGTCAGTGCAATCCCGGAATGCACCAAATCATTCTCACTAGAGGCCTCATTTCCCTGCTGCGGTACACAACGCCTGAGTACCGCACGAATACGCGCTTTGAGTTCCGCTATTCTGACCGGTTTGCAGATATAGTCGTCACCACCCGCTTCCAAACCTCTGACCACATCGGAACTCTCACCCAGCGCAGTAGTGAAGATAATAGGTATATTAGCGGTGGAGGGATTTTCGCGTAAGATTGACGCCAAACGAAAGCCTGATATGCCTCCCAACATCACATCGAGCAGCAACAGATCGTACGAGGCAATATCCATTTTCATTGCGGCTTCCGCTGAATTAGCGATATCCACTTGATGTCCATCCTGCTCCAGATTGAACTGTAAAATCTCGCAAATATCAACCTCATCTTCGATTACCAGTATACGTGCCATTAAAAGGGTATTTTGTGCAAATTTACAAATATCTGCGCCATTACAAGGCTATTTTTTGATTTTACAATAAATGTCACACAATTGTAATACAACTTAAACGTTAGTGTAAAATATTATTAGCACTTTTGCAACCTATTGTACCATTATCAAAAGTAAAGAAATGCTATTACAGATCCTCACCCTTTTAGGAGCACTTGGAATGTTTTTGTTCGGTATGAACATGATGAGTTCCGGTCTTCAAAAGGCAGCAGGAGACAGACTCCGAAAGCTCCTATCCTCAATCACATCCAATCGCTTCAAAGGAGTGATGACCGGTCTTGTCATCACATCCATAATACAGTCTTCAAGTGCTACCACAGTGATGGTCGTAGGGTTTGTCAATGCCGGACTGCTGACGCTTTTACAGGCTATAGGAGTGATAATGGGTGCCAATATCGGTACTACAATGACCGCATGGATCATTTCACTGCTGGGATTCAAGGCGGACATCTCCATCCTCGCAGTTCCTCTGATGGCTTTGGGATTCATTCTCAGCATGATGAAGTCCAACAAAAGAAAACACATCGGCGAGTTTGTAATAGGATTCGCTCTTCTTTTTCTCGGACTCTCATTTATGAAATCCTCAGTACCCGACCTGCAGTCCTCACCCGAGATTCTCTCATTTATCCGGGGATGGGGCGATTACGGATTCGGTTCAGTGCTGCTTTTCGTGCTTCTTGGCACAGTTCTCACCCTCATACTCCAATCCTCCAGCGCTACAGTAGCTTTGACAATGATTATGCTCACTTTGGGCTGGATGCCCTTCGAACATGCGGCAGCAATGGTTCTCGGTGAAAATATAGGTACCACCATCACGGCAAATATAGCAGCAGCAGTCGGCAATACATCTGCAAAGCGAGCAGCACTGGCTCACACAGTATTCAATGTCTTCGGAGTTGTCTGGGCACTGATACTTTTTCGCCCCTTCGTGGGATTTGTTGGCAGCATCATAGGCTCAATGGGGCTCCCCAACCCAGCTAAAATCGGACTGGAAGTAGCCACAGAAGCTAATCAGACCGCACTTCTTTATGGTCTGTCTATGCTCCACACCTTATTCAATATAATAACCACCCTCATATTGGTATGGTTCTGTCCACAGATTGCAAAACTTGTGAGCACCATCCTCAAGATGCCTAAGAGCACTGATGAACAAGAAGTTTTCCGCCTCAAATACATAGAGGGCGGTCCGGTCTCCACTGCAGAGCTCTCTATCAAACAGGCACTTAAGGAGGTAGTACACTTTGGACGCATCTCCCAGAAAGGTCTCGACTATGCATTAAAGGCCGTGAACAGCAAAACCGGAGACGAGTTTGACACCTACCGCCAAAAACTGGTGAAATACGAAGAAATATCTGACAGGATGGAGCGCGAAATCGCCACCTACCTCCATAAAATTCCTTCAACCGATATTAGTACCGGCACTTCAGAACAAATTCGCACAATCTACAGGATTAGCAGCGAGCTTGAGAGCCTGGGCGACAGCGGTGAGAGAATAGGCAACATTATCGTCCGTCGTAACCTTCACAACAAGACATTCAAAGAGGAAGAACTCAAGAACATCTCCAATATGTTTGACAAGGTCAACAACGCATACGATGTTATGATTGCCAATCTCTCCCTTGCTGCCGACGGCAAACCGGTGGACCTCATTTCTGCTCAAAATGCAGAGGTACATATCAACCAGATGCGTAACGACCTCCGTGATGAAGAGATGTATAAGATGGAAGGCAAGGGTGACTTTCTGACAAGTGTCTATTACCTTGACCTTATCTCTGAACTGGAAAGAATGGGCGACTACATCATCAATGTATCTCAGGCGCTGAGATAATTTTTTTATATAAAACGACATCAGAGACAGCCTCGAGATAGCAATTAACCGGCCTTCTTTGCATTTTATGTTTCTAAATCTTCTACTTTACACTAATATAGGCAAATTGTAATACAATTGTAACATAAGTTAAACGGCGGTAAAAAATATTATTAGCACTTTTGCAACCGAAAAGAAAAGATTATGCTATTACAGATTCTCACACTTTTAGGAGCCCTCGGAATGTTCCTGTTCGGTATGAACATGATGAGTTCCGGTCTCCAAAAGGCATCAGGGGATAGACTTCGCAAGCTCCTCTCTTCAATTACATCAAATCGCTTCAGAGGAGTGATAACCGGTCTAGGCATAACAGCACTTATACAGTCTTCCAGCGCTACAACAGTAATGGTCGTAGGCTTTGTCAATGCAGGGCTGCTGACGCTCATACAGGCCGTGGGAGTGATAATGGGTGCCAATATCGGTACCACGATGACAGCGTGGATCATCTCGCTGCTGGGATTTAAAGCGGACATCTCCATTATTGCAGTTCCTCTGATGGCTTTGGGATTTATTCTCAGCATGATGAAGTCCGAAAAGAGAAAAAATATCGGAGAGTTTGTAATAGGATTTGCGCTGCTCTTCCTGGGACTTTCATTTATGAAATCCTCCGTGCCCGACCTGGAGTCAACACCCGAAGTGCTCTCATTCATCCAGGGATGGACGAGTTACGGATTCGGCTCGGTGCTGCTTTTTCTCCTTATTGGCACAATCCTTACACTAATCCTTCAATCTTCAAGTGCTACAATTGCCCTGACGATGGTCATGCTCACTATGGGCTGGATGCCCTTCGAATTTGCAGCAGCAATGATTTTAGGCGAGAATATAGGCACAACCATCACAGCCAACATTGCAGCTACAGTCGGCAACACATCCGCAAAGAGAGCTGCGCTAGCCCACACAGTATTCAATGTCTTCGGAGTTGTATGGGCACTGATATTTTTTCGCCCTTTTGTGGGATTTATAGGTAACATAATAAGCTCACTAGGACTCCCCAACCCTACTGAAATAGGTCTTGAAGTAACATCCGATGCCAATCAGACCGCTCTTCTCTACGGTCTGTCGATGCTCCACACCGTATTCAACGTAATAACCACTTTCATTCTGGTATGGTTCTGTCCCCAGATTGTGAAACTGGTCAGCGCAATCATCAAGATGCCAAAGGGCAGTGAGGAACACGAAGTCTTCCGTCTCAAATACATAGAAGGTGGCCCCGTTTCCACTGCAGAACTCTCCATTAAACAGGCACTAAGGGAAGTAGTACACTTTGGACGCATCTCTCAGAAAGGTCTGGACTATGCATTGAAGGCCGTTAGCAGCAAAACCGGCGATGAATTTGATACCTACCGAAAAAAACTGGTGAAATATGAAGAAATCTCGGATAGAATGGAGCTCGAAATAGCTAACTATCTCCATAAAATCCCCACTGCCGAGATCAGCACTGCCACTTCAGAAAAAATCCGCACACTCTATAGCATTATCGGTGAACTTGAGAGCCTGGGCGACAGTGGTGAGACCATCGGCAACATCATCGTCCGTCGCAACCTCCATAACAAGACATTCAACGAGGCAGAGCTGAAGAACATTGCCAATATGTTTGAAAGAGTCAATATCGCATACAATGTGATGATTGCGAATCTGACCTGTGCTGCCGACGGTAAACCGGTGGATCTTATTTCTGCTCAAAATGCAGAGGTGCAAATCAACCAGTTGCGCAACGACCTACGTGATGAGGAAATGTACAAGATGGAGGGCAAGTCCGACTTTCTGACAAGTGTCTATTATCTCGACCTCATCTCCGAACTCGAAAGAATGGGTGACTACATCATCAACGTTTCTCAAGCGCTGGTATAAACAATTTATAAAATCATATCAACGAAGGCCGCGGGAAAATACCGTGGCCTTTGTTGAGATAAATGATTTCTAAGATGGTATTACTGAAGTTACAGTGGTCTAATATAGCTTAACTACATCATAGTATTGTTTCCACCAGCCATCATCACCTTCTACAAACTTTAGGATACCCTTGGAGGCGGTTTCCATCCATACATACCAGTATATGGAGGTACCGCCTTCATCAGTCATGCCCATAGGGTTGCCACTGGCTACATTATCGGCATATAGATATCTGGGAGTAGTGTCAATCCAAAAAATAACTTTTTCTCCCTCATATTCGATAGCTGAAGGAATACGGATATACTGGTTGTTGTCAAAAGGACAAAGGGTAGGTTCCGGTGCCACAAGTGTCAGTACTCCATCAGCAGTTAGGGTAAAATCAAGATCAATATCCGAACCCATCACATGTTTGATACGATACTTGGTATTGTCGTAGTTGTTAATCCACAGATTTGAGTGAAGTACTTTTTCCGAATTTACGTAGGCGTTCAGCCTAGACTGGTAGAATTCCACTTGTGCATATTTGGTGTAATCGATATCCTTGTTGGTAATGGGGTTAAAATTGACTACATCATAATACTGTTTCCACCATCCATCATCACCATCTACAAACTTTAGAATACCCTTGGATGCGGTTTCCATCCATACATACCAGTAAATGGATGTACCTCCATCTTCGGTCATGCCCATGGGATAGTCACCTGAGGCGAGATTGTCAACGTAGAGATAGCCTGGGTCAGGATCAATCCAAAATGTCACAGGCTCACCTTCATACTCAATTGTGCTGGGAATCCTGATGTAACTGCCGCCGTCATGAGGACAAAGGGTGGGTTCAGGAGATACAAGAGTCAATTCGCCCTCTTTTGTAAGAGTGAAGTCCAGATTAATATCTGAATTCATCGCATTTCGGATGCGGTATTTGCTCTTGTTATACTTAGAGACCATAAGAGTTGAATTAAGTTCGTCATAGAGTGTGACGAAATCGTTGAGGCGTGACTGATAGAATTCCACGGTAGCGTAGTCTTCATATTCCGAATCGTCGCCTCCGGGCATTACTGCTTGGCCGACAAATTGGTACCATCCACTCGGAGAGACCATACTTTTGTCAAACGAAACAACAAAAGTGTAAATTTCACCGGCCTCCACTAGAGAGATATCGTATGTGACCGCTACATCTGCCTCATATTCTCCCGGTGCAAATGAAATAGTAGCGGGAGTGCTGAGAGAGAAAATAGGGTCACCAGTGAAGGAAAGTTTAACAGTGAGCGGAACGTCAATAACACCGCGCACTAACTTGAAACCAATCACCGGTTCTTCGTGAAGCAAATAGTTACCGGTGTTAGCGCTGAAAGTCAGGCACTCATTGTCAGGATACCACATATAGCTCTCAGACTGACATGCAGTCAATCCGAACAATAGTACCGCAAGCAATGCTATGGTTTTGATAAAATGTTTCATATATCTAACTATTTTTTATTCTGGAAAAGGTCAAATCAATATCCGGGGTTTTGCTGTCCGCGAATCTGGGGATTGGAATCAATCTCAGATTGAGGAATCGGCCAGAGGAAGAAGGGATCGTCTGCACTCTTACTGAGAAACTCGGTAAGGGTGCTGCCAGCATTGTTGATGATTTGGTCATCCTGTGCTGCAGAACGTGCGAAACCCTTATTCCAACGTTTGAGGTCCTTGAGTCTGAACCCTTCGCCGAATAGTTCTTTTGCACGCTCTTTCTTGATTTGTTTCATTAGCTCTTCACCAGAGTAGTTGCGTTCGGAGTATGATTCGAGGCGTTTTGCACGGAGTGCATTCAGGTATTTGTTGGCATTCACAGCATCACCGGAAACAGCATAAGCCTCTGCTGCAATGAGGTACTGTTCCGCAATCCTAAAAGGTTTCACCTTATTGATATAAGTTGAGATAGTCTCGCCAGGCATAAGTTCGGGGTTACCCGGAAATTTTATAAAAATATATAGGTTACTGTTCAACGTACCGAATACAACCGGGGTCTTCTTAAACCAAGTCTGAAAGCGAATATCATCGGAAGTAAACTCATCGATAATCCACTGTTCGGGCATATAGTTCGGCGAGTAAGTGCCGTTGGACTGGAGGCCGACATAATCATAGCAGTTAGAATACGGTAAGGACTGGTAGTCAGCCCACATCTGCACAATACACTCTCTCCCGCTATCATTTGTCCAAAGATTAGTAAAGTCTGACTTATTATCAATCAGTGAGTAATTGCCTGGGGTGATCAGAGAAGTGGATGCCATGATGGCAGTGCTGTAGTCGCCTTTTGTAAGGGCTATACGTGCCTTGAGAGCTGTAACCGCATCTCTTGTGAAATAAATTGAACCCTCAACTCCGTTTACATTGCCGAGAAGAATTTCAGCCTTGCTGAGGTTGCGACTGATATAGTCGTAGGTCTCTGAGAGAGTTGACCTACCCGGGTATGATGCCTGGTCGCTCGGAGTGGTAAAAGGCTCATCACTAAGCATCACACCAAAGTCAGAAGAGGCATTGGAAGAATAATTGTTGCAAAAGAGTTCTGCAAGCACAAACATCGTATATGCCTTAACGAATGCACACTCACCGAGAATGATATCGAGCTGCGCCTTATCGGAGTTACTTAATTTGGTCTGGTCCATAGCAGGAATTCCTTGTTCTAGGAAGTTAGCGAGCATCACACAATAGTAGCTATGTGACCAGAGTGATTCCACGCTACCGAAAGTGGAGCGCATCTCCCATTTGTAATATTCACCGTTTCTATTACCGAAAATAATCGAGGCATGAAACGAGTCGCTCATCAACTCAGGCAGATAAATAGGTGGTCCTGATGCGATGTAATCCCTGACCGTGATATATAGATCGCGTCTGAACTTCTGAGCATCCTCTACTGAAGAGAGAGAGGAGTCTGTCGTTATGGAGTTGGATGGGAGAATGTCCAAATCACAAGAGCAGACCAGAAGCATCGCTGCACATATAATGAAGATATATTTTTTCATAATCAACTTGAATTAGTGTTAAAAATTTAATTCGAGACCAACGATGTACTGCCTTGTGTTAGGATAGTTACCCATCGCGGTGATTTGGTCAATTTCAGGGTCCCACCCTGTGTATTTAGTGAAGGTAAGGAGGTTACGTCCGGAAACGTAAATCTTGGCTCCACTGAAAATGTTTGTTTTTGCAATTATTTTCTTCGGTAAAGTATAGGAAATCTGAAGATTCTTGAGTCGTACAAAACTTGCATTTTCTATGAAACGACTATCGTGCTTTACCGGCTCTGACGCCTTGGGAATATCAGTAATCTGACCCGGAGTTGTCCAGATGTTCATCATCCTTTTTGTCATGTTTGACTCGTCTGCGAATGTCGGATTTTCAACAAAGTAGCGGTCATAGTTCTCAATATATTTTCCGAAAACTCCTGCAAAGGTAGCGTTTAAGGAGAAGCCTTTCCAACTTAGATCGAGAGAGGCACCACCTGACCAGGGAGCAAAACGATTGCGACCGAGAAATGCAGCATGACTTTCTGAATAAGTGCTGGTAATATTGCCATCAGCGTCATACCAGAGTGATTTGCCGTTAGCAGGATCTACACCTGCAAACCTCACTACAAAGTATTCACCATAAGCGTGTCCCGTCTGGAATTTCAGGCCACTGTCTCCATCTACAAACTCATCACGTCCGTCATAGAGTTCAGTAATGGTATTCTTATTATAATTCATATTGAAGCTCGCACCCAAATAGAGATCTCTATCCTGTATGATATCAAACCTAAGTTCAACATCAACACCACGGTTTCTCATAGTTCCCACATTACCCCATCCACCGGAAAAACCGGATATGAATGAATAAGGAATGTACATCAACATGTCCTTAGTGTTTTTGTTGTAGAACTCCAAGTTGAAGGTCAAAAAGTCGAATACCGTACCATTGACACCTAAGTTAAAGGCTTCCAAGGTCTCCCAGGTAAGATTGGGATTGCCCAGTGAAGATATGTACCATGAAGACTCTCCATCATACGTTTTGCCAGTCTTGGTAAGACCGTAAGAGAGGTAGTTGCTGATGCCGGAGTTACCCATAGTTCCGTATGATGCTTTTAGCTGGAGATTGTTTATCCAGGAAATCCCTTTTATAAAATCTTCATTGGACATTTTCCACATCGCACCCACGGACCAGAAGTTGGCATATCTCCTGTCTGCGCCAAAGAGAGATGAGCCGTCAACACGATAGGTAAGATCGAGGAAATATTTGTCCGCATAGTCATATGAAAGACGAGAGAAGAAGGAATTATACGCAATCTTGGACTCGGAATAAGAGGGAATAAATGCCTCCGTACCATGATCTATGTTAGTGAGGCGTGGATCAGTCTGCCCCTGAGTATAGGTAGAAAGGTAATCGTCTTTAGAAACTATAGACTCATGACCCACAAGGATGTCGAAATGGTTTTTCTCAGCAATTGCAAACTTGTACTCTGCGGTATTGGTTGAAGTCAGACGATAGAATCTCTCAAATGCTTCCTCAGTAACTGGGGTAACGGAAATTCTTTCTGTAGGAATAGTTTTACCGGTGTAGCGATAGTCATAACCCTCAACAGCCTGTACCGCTCTTAATACGAGACCCTTGATAGGTGTGATCTCTTGATACATATTGGCATTGACCCTTACTGTTTGTTTACGCGTTGGACTGTGCTCCATCATGGTGAAGTAGTTCTTCATACCAAGATCAGTAATGAAGTCCAGCTCTTCACCGTATCCGGTGAAATTACCATTTGCGTCTGTAAGAATTTCATAAGGTGTTGCATAAGGAAGACCCCATGCAATAATGTTCATAGGGTTGTAATAACCTGTACTGACTGTCGAGTATCCTGCATTGCGCTGAGTCTGAAAAGCAAGATTAAGATTAATCCCAAATTTGAACCAATCGGATATTCTGGTATTTGTATTGGAGCGTATGGAATATCTTGACATATCGGAGTAGGGCTCAACACCCTCGCGAGCGAATGCACCCAGAGATATGTAGAAATCAGTTCTTTCACTTCTGCCGGAAGCGCTAATGTCTGCCTTCCAGGTAGGAGCTTTTTCGTTTAGAATCCATTTTCTCCAGTCTGTACCGATATTATTCTTAAGACGAAAATTCTTAAGCTTCTGGAACTGTTCGTTTTCAAGAAGGCTCGGGTCAGCTATTTCACGAAATTGGAACCATTCCTCAGAACTCATGAGATCCATTGGAAATTGCGCCAGTGAAGATATACCGTAAGATGTGCTGGCTGTGATCGTGGGTTTCTCACCTGAACCTTTCTTGGTGGTAATATAGATTACACCGTTTGCAGCACGTGATCCATAGATTGCTGTGGAGGATGCATCTTTCATTACCATTACATTCTCTATATCGTTTGGATTTAGGGCTGTGAAAATGGCCACGTCAACAGGTGAACCGTCGAGGATAAAGAGCGGAGTGTTGGATGCGTTGATGGAATTGACTCCGCGCAAACGCATGGAAACGGTCGCACTGGGTTCACCGGAACTGGTGAAGACCTGCAGTCCTGCTACCTTTCCCTGAAGAGCATCACCGGAGCTGGCTGCGGGGATACTTGTAAATGCATCAGACTTTACAAGAGTCGAAGCACCGACTACGGAACTTATCTTTTTGGCACTACCGTAGCCGACAACTACGAGCTCTTCAATAGTTTGCACGTCACTATGCATCGTTACATTCATAACACCCGAGGATCCGACTGTAAGATTCTGTGGCTCCATACCTATATAAGTAAAGGTGAGCACATTGCCCTGGTTGGCCTTGATGGAGTAGTTGCCCTCGAAATCAGTTATAGTAAACTCCTTGGTGGTCACATTTTGGATGCTGACTCCCACCAGAGGCACTCCTTTGTCGTCAACAACAGTACCAGACACTACACGTGGGACTGACGCAGGTTTCTGCTGCTGGGTTTCATTGAATTCCTTTGGAAAAATAGTAATCTGTTTGTCAATGATGCGATAAGCGATAGATGTGCCTGAAAATAGGCTATCCAGCACTTGATTAATAGATGCATTTGAAACAGAGATGTTGACAACCTGGTTTACATCAACAAGGGTGTTGTTGTAAATGAAGTTGTAAGAGCTCTGTTTCTGGATTTCCTGAAGGACTGTTATCATCTTTTCTCCCTTGAAATCAAGTGAAATCTGCTGCGCAGAGACTTCTGTGGAGAAGAAGAGTGACACAACCATGAACTGGAAAAAGATTCCCATCTTCAAGAGATTGTTTGTTCTTTTCTTCATAGATTTATGAGATTGATAGTTTACAATATCACTACACAAAAAAAGGGATCTCTCCCTAATTTTTGTCGTAAATATGTTACAGAATGTAACTATTTATACAGAGTAACATTCTTTTCCTTAATCCTGTAGCGGATATTTGAAGAAATCTTCAACAAATCAAGCACTTGGGTGACAGACTCTGATTGGAAACGCGCCGTAAAACTGTACCCAAATAGTTCTTTGTCGGAAAGAGTGATATGTACCCCGTACCAGCGCTCGAGTTTTTTAACCACCTCCTGCATCGGAGTATTGGCAAAAATCAAGTAACCTTCTTTCCAAGCTGCATCATCCTCAGTGCTCATAAGATGACTCTTTCGTGCAGGTACGGCATGGTCGCTGATGACCAGACGCTCATTTGGCAAGACATCTATCTTTTTATTGTTCTGATTATAGACCTCCACCTTACCATTTACAAGTGTCAGTTTGACCTCAGAGTCATTGGAGTAAGAAGATAAATTGAATTCCGTCCCAAGAATCCTGGCGGTAACGCCCTTGGAAGTTTTAATATACATCGGCCAATCGCTTTCAGAGCGCACCTTGAAGTATCCCTCTCCATCAAGTTCTACATAGCGTACCTCAGAAGAGAACTCCGCCGGACACTTGAGAGTGCTATTGCTGTTGAGCCAAACTTCGGAGCTGTCAGGGAGCAACACTTTACCCTTTACTCCCGAATGAACTATGTACTCTATGAACTGTTCACTCTGATATCGCTCAATAATCTGCGTAACCGACGGATCCGGGGCAACCTGAGGCATCTTCGGCTCCTTTAGCAGCAACCAAGCAGAGAATGCGGTCATAGGTATAAAGAGCACTGCAGCAACTTTTAAAAGCATATTTGTAACTCTACGGCTTCGTATGCGGAATATCAAACGATTAACTGCACTTCCATTGTCAGCACTATAGGGCATATTGCCGAATGTCTCATCAGCTTTTAGGCGGGCAAATTTCTTGTCCTGATGATATTTGCTTTCAAAATAAACCATTTACTCGATTTTTTTCATTAGTTATACACCGATTTGGGACTCTTTACCTAAAAAATCTGTGCGAAGTTTTTTGCGAAAGTAATGCAGCGCCTTGCGTATCTTGTACTCGACCGCCTTTACTGGAACTTTCTGGGTAGCAGCTATCTGTGAGTAGGTCATGCCAAACTCGCGGTTTAGCTTAAAAGTAGAGCGCACATCCTCTGGGAGCTGGAGGTATGTCTTATTTATTAGTTCCTCCAACGAGAGTGCATCTATCCTTTCGAGCACATAATCGTCGGAAAGTGCGATAAGATTGAGTTGTTCGAGGTCAGCTTCTACACAATTTCTGCGATATTTATCGTCGCGAAGGTAATTAAGCATCTTGTTGCGGGCAATTTTGTAGGTATAACTACGAAGATTTTGCTGCTCGTCGATAAGAAAGCGTTTGTCCCATAGAGTTATGAATGTATCCTGAACAATATCCTCAGCAGCAGAACTGTCTGTAATATACGAATTAATAAAATGGACCAAGTTATTGTATTCCATACGGAAGAAAACCTCCAGAGCTCGTTCATCTCCCGACTTTATGGCAAGAGCCAGTTTGGTACCTTTGTCACATTCCATACCCTAAAATTAAGAAAATAATCAATCCTTTACAAAATAAGTCAACGCCTACATGAGCTTTTCGAGTAGCTTAGGTCGTTGCACAACCTTTATGATTTCTGTAAAATCACAAGAAAATTCCATTTATTGCAGGAAATACACTACATTTGCAATTCCACGGAGAGATGCTCGAGTGGCTGAAGAGGCACGCCTGGAAAGCGTGTGTACGCCAAAAGCGTATCGAGGGTTCGAATCCCTCTCTCTCCGCTAGGTGCGGAAAAAATGGCGTCAAGTTTACTTGAACGCCATTTTTTATTTCGCACCTAGCATCGCCCCGCCGCAGGCGGGGAGGGATGTGCGAACGCAGTGAGCAAATCCCGGAGAGAGAGATTCTTGAACGGAATTGTGCGAGTGAAACGAGCAAATCCCGGAGAGAGAGGGATTCTCGAATGGAATTGTCGGAGCATTGCGAGCAAATCCCCCTAAAACACTACTTTTCCCACTGCTGTTTTGCCTTCAGTCCTTTTGCAGTCAAGCGATATTTTTGTCTTGGATGATTGGGTTCAGTTTCCGTCATTTCAATCCATTCCCCACTCAATGCAGGATTTGTATAATTATAAACAAAAGTTGGTCTATGTCTTAAATTTAATTTGTCCATAAGCTCGTCTCTTGTCATTTCACTTTCCAAAGTCAATATCAGTCTATAAGCTTGTTCGGTAACTTGTTCTATAGCTTGTTCGGTAACTTTTGGGGTGTCTTGAACGGCACCTCGCAGGGCATGACGATAAATAATCGTTCTAAAATCCTGTTCCTGAACAAATAAAGGTTCTGGGAGGCCATTTTTAATCATTCTTTCGACCATATCTTCGGTGCCAGTACCAAGTTGTTCAATGTACCCCGCAAGATACATTGGATGAGCAATAAACGGGTTGTGAGGTACAGAATTGTGCAACTGTTTCAGCCTTTCGGTTGTCCAGCCCAAAGGTAAAGAGCCCGGATTAGAAATTTCTAATCTATCTTTATACAAAATAACTTCCACGCTGGCATTATTAGCGTAATCTCTATGAACAATGGCATTTACAATGCCCTCTGCCACCACCTCTCTGGGAATTTCATAACTACCGGGAGCAATATTAGATTCTGAACGCGTACCAACACTGAAATTAAGTTGGGACATCACAAATTCGACAGCCTGATTAATCTGCTCAAAAATGTCACCACCAAAAATTTTATATGACGGTATAGGCTTTGATTTACTTAATCCATGAAATATTGCGCACTTAGCGGTTGCTGTGGGGAAAAAGCGTTGTGGATTTTTTCCAAAAAGCAGCAGAGCAGCATTAGTTAATTTCTCACCTTGTGACAGATTAAGATGGTGCAGAATTTTGCCATCGGGGCTGCGCTTGCAGGGCGTTTCTATGCCGTGGCCGTTGTCGATAAGAATTTTCATAAAGCTGCAAGGTTTGTGTTGCAGCTATAATATTTCCACTGACAAAAATACGGGATTTTTTACAATTCAGTGTCTTCGCGTGATGCTTTCCGTATCTTGACAGGGATGTGGAATTGCTCCTCCAGTTCGCGTTCGACTTCTTCTCGAATGAGTCTCTTTCGCTTAGCTTCATTTCTAGCGAACTCGCGGTCAGATCGTCTGCGTTGCTGATATTGCTCCCATTTGGCCTTGTTCTGATGAAGTTCTGACACCACCCTTTCCATTGTTGCGCCAAAGACTTTGCTCTTAAGCTCACACTCCCATATGGTGACAATGCTCCACGACAATGATTCTAGCTGCTGATTGTTCAGGGCGTCCCTTTCCTTATTCTTTCGGACTTTATCCACCCAGAAATCAACATTAGTTTCAGGTACTGTGTAGTATTTGCAGCCCTTGTGGCCGTGCCAGAAGCAGCCATTTACGAATATCACTGTGCGATATTTCGGCAAGACGATATCGGGCGTTCCAGGCAGAGTTTTTACATTTGCACGAAAGCGGAAACCAGAGCTGAATAGTGACTGACGCACCTTCTTCTCCGGCTTGGTGCTTGTCGAGCGTATTCTAGACATACAGTTGTGTCTTTGGGATGATGTGAACTTATCAGCCATAAACTATTTTTCCTCGTGCAGAATGGTATTCAATTTTCCTTTTCGTACAATAATCAGGTCATTCTCATAGGGATTGATTTCTGATAATTTCTTGGTACGAAAAGTCTGATACGCTATTCCGATAAGGTTTTTTACCCTGGGATCCTCGTACATTGCCGCAACTGACCCAAAATATAAATGGTCGTGCGTATCTTTCACCTCTACGTGAATGACAGTTCTACCTGACTTTAACATGATTTCTCTTGCTTCACAAAGTTACAAAAAGAAAACAAATGTTAAACAATAGTAGATGAAAAAGGCCTTATATAGAACAAATGTTGTATATTTGTTCGCAAATGAACCGTTGGCAGGGTATAATGCGGAATAATGCGCTGTTCTCCAAAGCCATATTTCTGCGGCCAGATCACTGATATTTAGTATCCTTGCGTGTATTTTGGAAATTGTAACATTGCATTTTATGGCAAACTTGAAATTTATCGACCTTTTCGCTGGTGTAGGTGGTATCAGATTGGGCTTCCAACAAGCAGCAAAAGAACTTGGATATGACTCCGAATGTGTTTTCACCAGTGAAATTGACGACTGGGCCTGCAAGACCTATAGTAAAAATTTCCCGGAAGACAAGCATTCTCCAAAGTTTGACGTTACAAAAGTTGTCGAAACAGATCTCCCTGATTTCGATGTGTTACTAGCCGGTTTTCCATGTCAAGCGTTCTCTATTGCCGGGAAAAGAGGAGGCTTTGAAGACACAAGAGGCACATTGTTCTTTGATGTGGCCAGAATTATCAAAGAAAAACAACCTGCAGCATTTCTTCTTGAAAACGTAAAAGGCTTGACCAATCACAATCGCGGACGCACTTTCGCCACAATTCTAAACGTTCTTACAGAAGACTTGCACTATAATGTCTATTATCGCATTTTGAACGCAAAGGATTATGGTCTCGCTCAGAACAGAGAGAGAATCTATATAGTAGGATTTAGAGATAACGGTGGTGGTTTTGATTTTCCACAGAAGGATGCGGTTCAAAAGTGCATCAGGGACATTATGGAAGAAAAGCCAGTTCCGGCCAAATATTATTTGTCAGATGTATATATTGAATCAATCAAGAGGCATCGCGCCCGTCACGAGGCGGCAGGTCATGGGTTCGGCTATGAAATCAGGCCTCTTGACGACATAGCAAACACTATCGTCTGCGGTGGAATGGGCAAAGAAAGGAACCTCATTATTGATCAAAGGCAAACGGATTTGACTCCTACTACCCACATAAAGGGTTCTGTCAATAAAGATGGTTGGAGAAAGATGACTCCTTTGGAGTGGGAAAGGCTCCAGGGATTCCCGGATAATTGGACCGCAGGCATTGCAGACCAGCATAGGTACAAACAAATGGGTAATTCTGTGGCGGTTCCTGTAATCAGAAAGATATGCCACAACATGATTGAGGAACTTGCAAATCCTCATCCATACGTGAAGAAAAGTGAACCTGAGCAGTTGACTTTATTCTAATGAAATAGCGGTTAGATCACTACTCGCTTTTCTTAAACACTCCAGACTTGACCATATTCTTAACAATCGCGTATACAATTGTTGTTGGTACGCTGTTGCCGACTTGTGCGTATCTCTCGTTTTCATTACCGCACAATTTGAAGTTTCTGTCAAAGCCTTGAAGCATCAAACATTCTTCAGGCGTGATATATCGAGGTTTCCCATCAACCATATAACAGTCCCAATTGAATCTGTTGTTGATTCCAGAGCGCCTTCCACCAATTCTGATAGTGAAAGAATAATCACGCTCAGTTTTGCCACCCATAATTTCAGAAAATGTATATTTCAATGGAACAGGTGCAGGGAAATTAAAATCAACCTTTATGTCATTTCTGATACCAACAAAAAACAAGCGTTTTCTCAATTGTGGAGTTCCGTAGTCTTTTGCTTCAAGCACTTTTGTCTGGACTTTATATCCTGCATTCTCAAGTTCATCGACAATCGTCTTAAAAACAAGCCCACCCTGAATGGATTGGAGTCCTTTGACATTCTCAAGAAGAAAAGCTTTCGGTTGTCGGTCTGTAAGGATTCTCAAAATTTGAAAAATCAGTAAACCGCGTTCATCTTCGAACGCTCCCTTAGGTCCAACTTGGCTGAACGGCTGGCAAGGAAATCCGGCGCAAAGAAGGTCGAAATCAGGTATGTCTTCCGACTTAATTTGATATATGTCTCCTCGTGGTTTAATACCATAATTCTCGAAATATGACTGATTTGCAGTTTCGTTGATATCAGATGCCATAACACACTTGCCACCAGCTTTTGATGCTCCGGTATGAAAACCTCCGATACCTGAGAATAAGTCAATGAATTTGAACATATTATCTTACCCGTATATGCAAAGAACCTTTATACTGGCCATCAATCTTGGTTGCCCACGGCCTCGCCAATGGAGTCTTCCAAGCATCACATGGACGAGAATATGGATATGCCTCAAAACCTTTTTCTCTCATACTGAATTTCATATCATCCCAGAATAGGTCGAGATAGTTGGTTTCATCATATATCTCCCAGGTAGAAATATCATATGGATCAGCACAATCAAGAACATACTTTGCGGGATAATCTGAATCTTTTTCTCCTGTTCCGGAGAACAAGAAGTAATTGATTATTGGGCGCAAATATTCTTTTTCATTCTTGAATGGAGAACGTGGATCATTATTATAAATATCCTCGCCTATCTGTCCACTTAGTCTCAGTTGAAAATACTCCTGTACCATTTTGTCCAAGCGGTCAATACTAACGTGCAAATGATTGCAAATTCTTACCCACCCCCATCTTGGAGTATGATTAACAATTGCAGGAGGAGCCGACCTATGCGACTTTACAGAAAAACCATCTCCGTTGATATTTACATCAGCCTTATGGCTACCTCTCGCCTTACCGGCCCCAACCATATTGGCTAATGATTCTATTTGTGCATCAGATAGCGCCCTTAAGCTCGTACCATTTGGCAGTGATGCAAATTCGCTCTCAAGTCCAACGGAATTAATATTAAACCGTTTTCCGTAAATTGTTACAGTATTGTTACTATCACGCAACTCGATAAGGCGTAATTTTATACGTAATTCATCATATTCTCCAGCATTTTTAGGCATGGCAATAATCGTTATATGTTAATTATGATAGTATTTAGTTGTTGATACTTGCAATTAATTTTTCCAACTCTCGTTCTCCGTATAGAAAGAAATCGCCCAATTTTGACTGATCTTTCAACTTTACCGGAAATTCTATATATGTCACATTCGAAAAGCGAATGTGCCTATTCTCTTTCCATCCTCTCGCAACAAATGCTCTTCTCGTCTGAGTGTATAAGCAGGCTGCCCAATACTGATTGTTGAGTACAAGCAGAGTGTCAATATCATGCTCGATGTCCAAATTGGAATTATACACAATCTCATATCCTTGAATCCTTTCTGTCAAAACCTTATTAAAGTGGAAATCTCTAACGAGTGACGGATATGTCCTGAACACCCTTGCACGTAGACCATTATAAATTTCATCAGGATATTGAGCTGTCGAAAAATGCTCATGATTCACAGAAATATAATATTCGTAGAATTCCTGCTGCGTTGGCACTTTCGCCTTATTATAAATGAAATTGTAAAACGCTCTTACGAATTGCGGAAATTTAATCCTTTTCTCGACCTTGATATCTCTTGTTTGAGGAAACGAGAGCGAATACGAAACTATCTGGCGTTCAATATCACTTGACGTCAAATGCAAAAGGCCCAGTTGATTTGGATAATCTTCTGGCCTGAACAAAGGCTGCGATGTCATTATAATCTTCTCTTACTTTAACAAAAGTATAGAAAAAATCATGTACAGCAAAACCTTGAACGAGAACAACTTGCATATCGGAACATATATTTAATATTTGTTGATGCCAATTAAAATAATCTCCTGAATGGTCATACAAGAAAAAGTGGGTGAGATTAAAGTCTGTTTGACTTTTTAGTCATCCCATTTTTTATTTCGCACCTAGCATCGCCCCGCCGCAGGCGGGGAGGGATGTGCGAACGCAGTGAGCAAATCCCGTAGAGAGAGATTCTTGAACGGAATTGTGCGAGTGAAACGAGCAAATCCCGGAGAGAGAGGGACATTCTAGCGCAGCTTCATGCCTTGAGCATTGCAAGGGCCCCACGGCGAGTAGAAAGGGACGTGGGAACGAAGTGACCAAATCCCTCATAGAGCGCCAAGTTCACTTGAGCGCCATTTTTTATTTCGCACCTAGCATCGCCCCGCCGCAGGCGGGGAGGGATGTGCGAACGCAGTGAGCAAATCCCGGATAGAGAGATTCTTGAACGGAATTGTGCGAGTGAAACGAGCAAATCCCGTAGAGAGAGATTCTTGAACGGAATTGTGCGAGTGAAACGAGCAAATCCCGGAGAGAGAGGGATTCTCGAACGGAATTGTGCGAGTGAAACGAGCAAATCCCGGAGAGAGAGGCGTTATTGCGCAACTTCATGCCTTGAGCATTGCAAGGGCCCCAACGGCGAGTAAAAAGGGATGTGCGAGCGCAGCGAGCAAATCCCGGAGAGAGAGGGATTCTCGAACGGAATTGTCGAAGCGAAGCGACGAAATCCCGGAGAGAGAGGGATTCTCGAACGGAATTGTCGAAGCGAAGCGACGAAATCCCGAGGAGAGGAAATCATTTCAACCTGTTATACTCTTCACAGTTGACTCTACTTCTATTATTTTTTCAGGATCGAAACTACGATGTTCGTTATGAAATACATATCCTAACTGATTGCTCACACATTCAGTTTTTCCGATAAATTTGTCGATGTTCCGATGTGAATGTCCATAAATCCAGTAATCTATCGGACTTTTCTCTATATAATCTGCTAATTCAACCGTAAATGCCCCATTTATTTTGCTTTCAGCAAAATCAGGAGAAGCTAATTGAAAAGATGGAACATGATGGGTAACTACAATTATATATTCAGCTGTACTTTTAGCCACTTCACTCTGAATAAATCGAAAACATTTATCGTGTTCACAGTTAAATTTGTCCCATGTTAATAGTTCTGCATTATATAAAATCCTGTGAAAATCATTGACATAATGTTCGGTAAGATAGGCTTCTTCCAACGGTATTTTGGCCCATAAAGTTGAAACAATAAAGTCAACGTTTTCAATTCTAACGACAGCATTATAATAGCAGTTTACATTATCTCGAATAGAACAAACCAAGCCATGCGGCATATTAGCCAAATCGTAATACTTGTATAATTCGTGATTCCCTACAGCTACAATCACTTGCTTATAATTTTTTGACGCCCAATTCCAAAACGGATGCTTGATATAATTACTATCGTTAAGATAACCAATATCGCCTGCCAGAACAAGGATATCGCCTAAAGCTTTCAATGGATTCCCTTTTAAATAACTGTAATTATCTGAAAATTCCAAATGTAAGTCCGACGCGTATTGAATTCTCATATTATTATAGTTTATTCTATTCCAAATATTTCTTTCATAATGCCAAGATAACCACTAATATCATCATCTGTACGTTTCAAACTATCACGCAAAGACTGATTCGGTAAAGATTTTTCTATCATACTAATGAATAAGCTCACATCATTTTTTATGATAGCCGGTAATTCTACCGGTGTTAAAGGGTCAATACGCATAGCCAAAAGTTTGAAAACATCATCACGATGCTTTTTAATATCGGCACTATGAACATGCGGATTGGTTTTCTTTTCTTCAGTCAGATTTAAAAATGCCTTAATTTTCAAACAGAGAAGGGAAAGCGGATCAGCAATGCGAACACCTGCTTCGATTATACTGCCGTCAATGACGTGACGATAGTATTCTTCATCCAGCAATATTGCTGAAAGGCTTGATATTCCTTCTCCTAAAGGAATAGGAGTTAAATGAAAGCCTGTTGGCGCTTCTAAAACTTCGGGAAATTTAGATAACAATTCTACTCGAACCGGAAACCCATTCTTTGGATTGATAAACCTGAATAATTCGTTTGATCGATTTTTCCCTTCCCGTTTCCTTTGGCGAGTTTCATACTCTCCCTCAGTAATAAAATCCCAAAAGCGTTTTCCAAATTCTGGTGTCATATTTTCAATGACCAATATCAAATCAATATCGTCGGTTGCACGTGGATTCATTTCTGTATCCTGCAAAGCGATATCGCAAGCCGTTCCACCTATTATCACATAGTTATCTTCGAATCCGGCGAAGTGATTCTTAAATTTCTCCAACCCCTTTACCATTTCAACTCCTCCATCATTATTTCCAATTCTTTTTCAATTCGTGGATCCGGATCATCCTTCATAGAGAGGTACAACGAAAGTTTATCAACTATTCCACCATTCATTTGATAGGGTATTGTAACCGGGTATTTCCACACCTCGACTCTATACAAACCCTCTATTTCGTTATACTCACCATCCGTCTGGTTAAAGTGCCTGTCCCAAACTGCCATTGTTCCATATTTTTCAGGCTTTAAGTGAGAATAGTGTGACAAGGCATTTACCCCACTTATAGCGAAATTAACTTCAGGCATTTCGTCACAATATAACACTTTCTTTACAGGTGGCAACAAATAACTTTGAGCTTTTGTCCATAAATCACGCTTTGAACCCTTAAAGCGAATCAATTTAATTCTTGTATCACTTTGAATTTCAGAGTCACATAATTGGCACTTTTCAAGATTTGTGACTGCACGTGCCAATGTCAAATAATTGAAAGGAACTATTCCTTCCAACATCTTAATCGTAAATCCATTGTCGCTATTACTTTCTAAAAGATGATATAGCAATAGATATTGCGCTGCAGGTGTTAATCTCCTTGGTTTCTTATCTTGTTTTTTAGCTTGAACATTCACGATTAAAGTAGGCAGGAAAGCATATTTATCCGAAACAATAAAATAAACCTCTTGATTAATTAGGCGTGTACGTTCATAATAGGCCGGCGAATCTAAAAGGAAAACAACAGGTATATTCATAACAGTCTCTACCTGTCGAGCAATCTTCTTATAAATCCTTGGGGTAATGTAATCAAGTGCGTTTTTGGCCTTTATGACACACAAAATTTGATTATTAAAGTCCATAGTATAAAATGAAAACCTCAAAATTAAATCAGCACTAAGGCCACGCAGCTTTTCTTTTTTTATAGGAATCAACTCTTTTTGAATACCTAATATTGAAATCATATTACTCATAATCAGCTATTATCTCATAATTTTGCTCTATTATCACATGTAATGATAATAATGCAAAAATAGTGATAATATTCATTTTTGCAAGCCAACTGACGCAATTCCCCCTATTCCCCTCAAAAAATGACGCGAATAACAGAGTTAATCGCGTCATCTATATCAAAAGTATAACCAAACAATCCCTACTTCTCCTCGTAACTATACTGAATATCCGAAATCCAGCCGCTCCATTTGTCGAAATAGAGATTGCCTCCCTCCCACTCAACTTCGCCGCGCTGGAAATCCACGGTCTCGCTGCGGATGAACTTCTTGGCGGGAGAAAACTCACCTGAATAGTCACTGTTCACAATCCAGCGGTAAGCATCCAGACCCTTTGTATAGAAGTGATATTCGTCATCATTATCCTTAACATTATAGCGTCCGCGTCCGAATGACTGGTCGGTGGGCACCCATCCGATACCCTCATAATATACCTCAAGCCAATCGTGCATATTGACGCTATTCGGATGAAGCATCCAGCCGCTCTGCCATCTTGCCGGCACACCGGCATAGCGCGCCATAGTAATCAAAAGCAAGCCCACTTGTCCGCAATCACCATGATTGTTGTCAAGCACATACTCGGGAATATTCTCTATAGTGGAATACTCGCGCGCGCTGGCCCAGGGGTAGTTGTCGGCAATCCAGCGATAGATCTTCTTAACCTTAATGTAAGGATTGGTTTCCGTACCTACGATAGAGTCGGTTATCTTCTTTATACGGTCAGTGAAAATGACATGGGTAGCCTTTTCTGCGGTGTATTCCTTGTATAGTCGACTTCCTGTATCATATGGTTTTATATCCTCCGGATTGAAGTCATACCACTCGTTGTAACACTTGAAAGAGAGTTCGTATGAGAAAACAGTCGGCTGTCCGGCAACCGCAATTTTCTCCATATAGATGCTCTTGTGGACGTATTTGTCAGAAGAGATCTTGTATTTCGGCTCTGAGGTGGAAATCAGGCGTATATCCTTGACACTGTTCTGGTCTTCGCGAGGATAAGGCATCCAGGCACGAAGCACCGTGCTGTCAGGCACAACATCGGGTTTTACAGTCAAAGTGTACTTGATGGTCATAGTAACTGGCATGACAAGACTTTTCTTCTGCTCTCTTATGGCCTTGATTACCTCTTTATTGTAGCCATCAAGGAAGATGTGAAGCTGATCCACCTGTACTCCTTCAACCTGTTCAAATACTTTTTTTGCCTCCTTGTCGATACGGAAGAGATTTCGTCCCGCATTGCGGAAATAACGCTTTTGCCCATCGATAAATCTACTCTCAAGGACATTAGTAGCCTCCCATGCGGCAACCTGCTCCGCTGTCAACTCCGGGTAATAGAGTTTCAGATAATTGACAATGTAACTGCTGTCGCGGGAAAAATCAATGGCGATTCTCGCCTCTCTTTCCTCTTCTGAAATATTGATCGAAGGATCTGAAGAAGAAAAACGTCCACACCCGCATACCACGGATATGGACATTAGTATTAGGAATAGTTTACGCATAGCGTATATGTCTAAAAGGTTAACTCATAAAAAAGGACTATCTCACTCTTTCGCCGTATGATCTGTCAGTTGTATTTACTCTGATGCGATCGCCCTGGTTGATGAAAAGAGGAACCATTATTTCTGCACCTGTCTCAAGAGTGGCAGCCTTCAGTGCATTTGTGGAAGCGGTGTCACCCTTAACTGCGGGTTCGGTATAGGTAACCTCAAGCTCAACATAAGTAGGAAGCTCACAGGTAAGATACCTATCTTCGTCAGCCCAATATACCATTTGCACAGTCTGTCCATCCTTCATAAGGTCATTGTTTTCAACCATATCCTTCTCGAGGTGTACCTGATCATAAGTCTCAGTGTTCATGAAATGGAATCCATCCTCATCAGAATATAGGAACTGGTAAGTGCGATGCTCAACTGTAATAGTATCAATTTTTTCTCCTGCAGTAAAGGTATTCTCGAGAATACGTCCATTCTCAAGGTTGCGTAGTTTGGATTTTACAAAAGCGGGACCTTTGCCTGGTTTCACATGCTGGAACCATACTATAGAGCAGGGTTTTCCGTTAAAATTCAAATAGAGTCCGTTCTTAAAATCTGCTGTTGTTGCCATAAAAAGTATATATAATTTGATAATTGTCCCGAAAAATTCAACTTACAAATATACTGAATTTATTTCAATATGGAAGAAAGGCATTCCATTGCCTCCTCCAATTGCCACGCAGGAGTGGAAGTAGCGCCGCAAATGCCAATGCTATCACCATCGCTAATCCAAGCAGGGTCCACCTGTGAAGCCTCCTCAATCCACCAGGAACGGGGATTGACACTTTTGCAAAGGTCAAACAGCACTTTACCGTTGGAACTCTCCCTGCCGCTGATGAAGAGTATCATCGAGTGACTCCGCGCAAAGTTCACAAGAGACTCGTGTCTTGTACTCACCTGTGCACAAATGGTATTATGCACCGTTACATCCTTTCCCTTGGACCTCATAATTTCCACTATAGTTTCATACTCCAAAGGGTCCTGTGTGGTCTGTGAGAAGAGCTCTATCGGCATGGAAAAATCCACTTCGAAAACATCGTCAGTACTGCCTATAACCACCGCACAACCTTCGGTCTGCCCAACAAGTCCATTGACTTCAGCGTGTCCATGTTTACCAAAGATTACCACCGTACCACCTACACTCTTCATACGGAGAAAAGCCTTGCGCACCTCCTGTTGAAGACGAAGCACTACCGGACAGGTGCAGTCAATCAGAGCAATTCCCATTGCATCAGCCTTTGCATAAGTGGAAGGGGGCTCACCATGAGCTCTAATCAAAAGTACACTGCCGGAGATGCTATCCATGGAATCAATATCCACAATGCGCAGCCCCTTGGACTTGAGCCGATCTATTTCGAGTGAATTGTGCACAATGGGGCCCAAAGAGTAGAGAGTATTATGAAGGGCAAGGTATTTTTCAGCCTGCCGAACCGCTTTTACCACTCCTGGACAAAAACCGGAAGATGAATCTATTTCCAGTTTAACATTCATCAAAAATCCATATCAAACTTGGCCTTGAGCACCCAACCCAGCCATATCATCTGCTGGCTCACCGAGATATAGCTGTTATCAAGTACTACCGCATCCTCAGCCTGACGCAGGGGATTCATTTCACGATGCGAATCAATATAATCCCTCTCAAGCACATTGCGGTAAATCTCATCGAAATCAGCCTTCTCACCTTTGGCCACCAACTGATCAACACGTCTCTGCGCCCTGATTTTAGCATCAGCCACCATAAAAATCTTCAGGTCCGCCTCCGGAAAAACTGCAGTGCCGATGTCGCGACCATCCATCACCACTCCCATAGGACCATAGCCACGAAGGAGTGAGTCCACAAAATTACGGACGAATGGAAGTGTTGCTATCGGACTTACACTATTGGAAACATCCAGCAGGCGTATGCGCGACTCGACATTCACTCCGTTGAGACAGATCTCAGCCCTACCCTCAGGATTATCCCTGTTATAGGAAATCTCTACTTTACCTGCAACAAGATCTTGCTCTAGAGAGGGAGTATCTATTACATTGTCCTTAATATAGCCGTGCTGAAGAGCGAAAAGGGTAACCGCACGGTAAATAGCGCCGGAATCGAGGTAAATCAACCCCAAACGTGCTGCTATTAGCTTAGCAAATGTACTTTTGCCAGTTGAAGAATAGCCGTCTATTGCAATAATCATATCTCTCTCTATTTGGTGTTAAAACACAAAAATAGACAAAAAAACTCTATCTTTGTCCTTTACAACAAATATATAACCGCTCATGAAAATCCTGATTATTGATGACGAACGCAGTATCCGCAATGCTCTGAAAGATATCCTGGAAATGGACAATCACACAGTGGCGTTGGCCTGTGATGGCAAAGAAGGTGTGGAGGCAGCTCTCAGCGGTAACTACGATGCCATATTCTGTGATATCAAAATGCCGAGAATGGATGGAATAGAGGTGCTTGACACCCTCGCCAGGGAAGGTTGCGAATCCTCGATAATTATGATTTCGGGACATGGCACTATAGACACGGCCGTGGAGTGCATTAAAAAGGGTGCATTCGACTTCATCGAAAAGCCACTCGATCTCAACAGAATACTCATAACCCTAAAAAATGCCACTGACAAGACACAACTGGTAAAAGAAACCACCATTCTAAAGAAGAAGGTCAGCGCAAAATATGAAATCATAGGTGAATCGACAGCCATAAAGCACATTAAGGATATAGTGGACAGAGTAGCCCCAACAGAGGCCAGAGTCCTCATAACCGGATCCAACGGTACGGGTAAAGAACTTGTGGCCAGACGCCTTCACGAAAAGAGCACTCGCTCCTCGGCTCCCTTCATTGAGGTCAATTGCGCAGCTATTCCCAGTGAACTTATCGAAAGCGAACTTTTCGGACACGAAAAGGGAGCATTTACCTCCGCCGTAAGACAGCACAAGGGTAAATTTGAACAGGCTGACGGCGGTACTCTATTCCTCGACGAAATCGGTGATATGAGCCTTGCCGCACAAGCTAAGGTGTTGAGAGTACTCCAAGAGAACAAAATAACCAGAGTCGGTAGCGACAAGGATATCACCGTTAATGTCAGGGTAGTGGCCGCCACCAACAAAAATATCACCGAGGAGATTGAGAAAGGCAATTTTAGAGAAGACCTCTACCACCGTCTGAGCGTCATACTGGTCCATGTGCCAAAACTTGCCGAACGCATCGAAGATATTCCCCTTCTGGTTGAACATTTCATAAAACAGATAAGTAAGGAAATGGGAATCGCTCCCAAAAAAGTAACTTCCGAAGCCTATGAGGAGCTGAACAAACTCCCATGGAGAGGTAATATACGTGAACTCCGTAATGTCACAGAACGTCTGATGATTCTCTGCGGGCCTAAAATTACCAAAGAAGATATAATAGCATACGCAACTCCGGCGATCTAATATAGACATCAATATGAATCTGGTAGCAATAGTAGGAAGACCGAATGTAGGTAAATCTACCCTTTTCAACCGCCTTGTAGGCATGAGGCAGGCAATAGTCGATGAGACGGCGGGCGTGACACGCGATCGACATTATGGTACCTGTGAATGGTGCGGTAACGAATTTTCAGTGGTGGACACCGGAGGATTTACGTCCAAATCCGATGACATATTCGAAGAAGAAATCCGCAAACAGGTGATGATTGCCATAGAGGAATGCGACCTTGTACTCTTTGTCGTGGAGGTAGGCACCGGCATCACCGACTTTGATGCCGAGATTGCAGGCATACTCCGCAGAAGCAAAAAGCCTGTCGTACTTGCAGTCAACAAGGTTGACACCGGTGAAAAGATGTATGGAGCATATGAATTCCACGCCCTTGGATTGGGTGATCCCTGGTGCATCTCCTCAGCTAACGGAAGCGGGACCGGCGACCTTCTGGACAGAATCGTAGAATTGCTTCCCTCTGAAAATAGTGATCAGAATGATCCCTACTCAAACATACCGCGCCTCGCCATCGTGGGTAAGCCCAATGTGGGTAAATCTTCACTTGTCAATGCATTTCTGGGTGAAGAACGAAATATCGTAACTCCAATTGCCGGCACTACACGCGACTCAATTTCCACCTATTACAACAAATTCGGACACGAATTCATGCTTATCGACACAGCAGGTCTTCGCAAGAAAACTCGTGTCAAAGAGGATCTGGAATTTTATTCGGTGATGCGTTCTATCAGAGCCATAGAAAATTCCGATGTATGTATCCTGATGGTTGATGCCTCAACAGGTATCGAGTCACAGGATATGGCTATTTTCAACCTTATTGCCCGCAATAAAAAGGGATGCGTGATAGTTGTCAACAAATGGGACACCGTTGAAAAAAGCAACAACACGATGAAAGAGTTTGCCGAGACGATCAAAAAGCGTATTGCACCATTTAGCGACGTTCCAATTATATTCACATCAGTAATAAACAAGCAGAGGATATTCGACGTGCTCAATGCCGCGGCCTCAGTCTATTCCAATTACTCCCGGAGAATCCCAACATCCGAACTCAATGAAGTGATGCTTCCTGAGATCGAGAGCTACCCTCCCCCTGCATGGAAAGGCAAATATATAAGAATCAAATACGTGACACAGCTGCCCACACAATTCCCCTCATTCGCTTTTTTCTGCAATCTGCCTCAATATGTGAGAGATCCCTACAAGAGGTTTCTAGAAAACAGACTTAGGGAACATTTCGATTTCAGCGGTTGTACGATTCAAATTTACCTCAGAAAGAAGTAGTTTTTTTCGCAGGAAGAAGGATTGTAAAGCAAGCCCCTCCAAGAGATGACCTGGAGTAGGATATCATACCCTGGGATTGCTCTATAATGTTGCGACAGATAGCCAGTCCGAGACCGGTGCCACCACTTTTTGTAGTGAAATTAGGATTGAACAGTCTCTCCAAATGTTCTTCGGCAACTCCAAGACCGTCATCTTCGAAATCCACCTTGTAATAGCGCCCTTCTTCTCGATCTACAGCATCGATAGTAACGAGGATTTCGCCCGTTCCGCGTGCATTTTGGATGGACTCAATAGCATTCTGAAGAATGTTGACAAAGACACGGGAGAGCTGTTGTCTCCTTGCGGAAACCACAGGATCTGGAACATTGTTCCGGATTTCGATTGTGATATCGTCATTTGTATCAAAGAAAAATACCTGCTCTGAAATGGCTGCATTCAGGTTCACATCAACCACCTCTTCGTTGTAGAATCTTGAGAATGATGAAAACGCATCCGCCACTTCGCTAAGATTCGCTATCTGTCCCAGAATGGAGTTGAGAGTGGGTTCAACTTGTTCTTCCCAACCTGAACGTCCTTCATCCTTCATTCTGATCAGATATTGTATGCGGAGTTTCATCGGTGTGAGAGGATTCTTGATTTCGTGCGCAATCTGTCGGGCCATCTCTTTCCAAGCCTGTTCACGTTCAGCTTGTGCCAACTGCAACCTGCTATGATCAAGGTCGTCAACCATTTTGTTGTAGGCACTTACAAGCACTCCTATTTCGTCCCTATTGTTATGGTAGGAGATATATTTGTTCCTGTTGGATGATGTGGTCAGACCCTGGATTCTCTCCTTAATCACTACTAGAGGCCTTGAGAGCGAGTTAGAGAGCAGCACACTTATTATGAATGCAAGGATGATCAGGACAAGGTAGATATTGATAATAGTGGCAATCATCGAAGATGAAGCACTCAACATATCAGCCGAGCGGGAGAAGTAGGGAAGGTTGATTATAGCCACCATTGAGCCTTGACTGTTGAAGATTGGCGCATAGACAGAGAAGTACTTCATGCCGGCCACCGCCTCCATAGTAGTGTATTTAAGTGCGTTTTTTTGTGCAATCTCATGAAATGCATTACCATTCATACGTTTGCCCATCAGGAACTGTTCGTATATATCGGGTTGTGTTGTTCGGATAAGACCTCCGTGAATGTCATAGAGGTTGATGTCGGTTCTAATGACTTTTGCCAGTTCATCCATTGCGTTGAAGAACTCCAGCGACTGCACCTGGCTGTAAACGTTCGCATATTTGCAATACTCGGAAAGCACGCTGCGGGCAGTAGTGATTTTCTCATCCATCTCACGTTCGTTGCCGGTTTTGTTCAATCTGCTTACATAGTGTATGCTCGCTACTCCAAGAAAGAGAATGGAGAAGATCATCGCTGAGGTAATGATGATGGTGATCTTCCTCTTTATGGAATTTTTGGGAAGGGAGAATAGCATGCTATCTCTTCCCCAGAATGTCATTATCGAGAAGAAGAGACCAAAGAAAATTGCTATATAGGAAAATGAGACCACATTTGAGAAAAACTTGTGACTGGGACGGCTTACAAGTGTTATCTCATCAGCTGAAAACTTGTTGATGAAGTGGACGTAACCCTTTTTGATTTGCATCGAATAGCCATCAGGACAACTCTCGTCAAAGACTACAGGATACTCATAATCGCCCCTGTAGTTAATTATACGGCCGTTGCTATATCTTGCGAAAGAATAGTTGCGCGGAAGATGTAGGTCATTGTAACCCTCGCCTCCACTCAATATGGTCGGCAAACCTTCCAACTCTGAAGAGTATTTTGACTCAATTTCCACAAAGAGTCGTGTGACCCTCGAGCTCACAGGGTCGAAAAATGTAAACAATCCAATATATGACGTCAGACCATTGTATTTGTTCATATAGAAAAATCTCGAACCGGGTGCTAGCGGTGTGCCGAACCTTGTTATCTGGTCCTGATAGAAGGGATAGCATGGCACAAGTTCATTACCCTGTCCCAAATCCAAAAGGTCATTGGGAGAACAAACTGTAAGCTCGATATTATATTTATGGGCAATATTACGATACAAATAGCGTTCAAGCAGGCGGCTGCGGATCACGTCCCTCCTGTCGACTGCCGTAAGCAGTGCAATGATGGGATCGTGGGCTACATTCTCCTCAACGTTGCGCAACTGGAGCTCAAGGCTCAGATCCCGTTCCATCGCAAGTTTGTTGGTTCTGACCCTGTTTATCTCATACTCCTTTTCGAAACCGTATATTACTATCATCGTCACGCAGTAGAGCGATATTATCAACACATAGAGCGTCATATTGAACCAACTCAAGAGTGAGAATGTCCGTCTATTACGGAAAATAAGCACCAGCAGCTGTAACATCAGCAGAAGCCCCAGAAATATCATCGCCGAAGAGAAATATGCCAAAATTGAATACCACGAAAGCTCGTCGATGCGGAAGGGCTCCAGAACAATATTTGAGTTAATGATTAGCGAACGAAGCGTCAAATGGATATAAAGCACCAGAAGTAGGGTTGCTACAATGGCGACTCCGGTGCGCACAATCCTCATTGTCTTACCGGATTGTGTGATACGCTCGACTATTTGGAGACGGATTATGAATACGCAATAAACTAATAGGGCAATTAACACATTATTTAGCAGGAAGTTGCCCAGAGAGTCAAAAAAACGATTGTCCGCATAATAGATCGGAGAAAATAATTCTCCCGACATATCGTTGTTGCCCACTACTATGAATGCCACTATCCTAATTGCGAGAAGAACGATAGCCGATATCAGAAATGACATCCAACTGCGGTTTCTTACGTGGAATAGAAAGAGAGCTATAACCGAAAATAGTATCGAAATCCACATCGGTGTGAGATTCGTACTCCTGACAGGACTCGGACTCTCGGAAACCAGTGAAAAAAGAGGCAAACCCTCAATACCATAGACCACACCGGCATCATCTACATTAACACTTACGGGATCAAAACCGGCACCAATGCGAAGTTTCTTATTAGAGTAGTTTTTTAGACCCTTATCATCAAGATACTCGGTTTTTACCAAAATACCCGTAATTACTTTGCTTCGGTATGAAGGAGAAATATAGGTATTGACAATATACCATGCCGAACCGAGATTAACGTACTGCTCCTCAAGTCCCAAATAAGCCAACGGCGAACTGAAAAGGTTGGCGTTACTCAAATAGTGGAGGCGGTAGGTAAAAGCGTAAGCATCCACTTCATCATTACTTATCGGAAACTGGTTGGTCCATGACTGGAGTGTATCTGAAACATATTTGTATATGACCATATCATCCGGAAGGTCGCTGAGATCCACCCACTGGTCATCCGGTGTATTGATGGCACGTTGGGCAAATCTTTCGATCATGTGCTGCCGGTAATGAACCTGTTTTTGCACCTTGCGTACTTCACGGCGTAGATTATAGGTACCCGTGCTGCCCACAAAAGAGATAATGGCAAACACGAGAGCCATTACCGTCATAACTATCGTCAGATACTTATTTCCGGCTCCCGTAATCCGTTTATATATAATCCCGATTTTTTTCACTTGTGGTGGTATGGCTCGCCTTTAATGATAGTAAATGCCCTGTATAATTGTTCAACAAAAATCAGGCGCACCATCTGGTGGGAAAATGTCATCTGTGACAGGGAAAGTTTACCATCTGCACGCTGATAGACTTTTTCCGAAAATCCGTATGCACCTCCGATCACAAAGACCAAGTCTTGTGATCCGTATGTCATTTTTTGCTCCAAATGTCGTGCCCACTCTTCAGAAGAGTACATCTTACCGCGCTCATCAAGCAAGATCACATCATCCGAACTCTTTAGTCTGGCAAAAATCAGTTCTCCTTCCCTCTCTTTGATTTGTTCTACAGAGAGCGCCGATGTCTGTTTCAGCTCGGGAATAACCGTCATTTCGAATGGCACATAGTGCTTTAGACGGTTGGTATAGAGCCTGATCCCAGACTGGAGCCAGCCCTCCACGCTCTTACCGACAAGGAGAAGTTTGACTTTCATACTACAAAAATAATATTTTTAGTAGGATTATTTCTTTAGATGGCTTGATTTTTGTAAATTTACAATGTAATAAGCAGTTTTAGTATTTCTTAAACCTATAACGCCAAATGAAGAAGATTTTACTCTTGGCAATGTTCGGGATTCTTTCTATTGCTACACCGGCTCAGACTATGCAGCTGATCAGGACTTCCCAGACAAATGTCGAAAACAACACCGATCAGGATGTATTCACTCCTATCGGCAAATATATCCAATCTGGCGACTATGAAAAACTTTCCGCCTGGTTTGCCGACAACCTTGAATTGAATATTCTGGGTGCCATCAACAATTGTACCCGCAATCAGGCACGTCTGATCATCAAGAACTTTTTCACAAACTATACCCCTAAAAAGTTCACCATAATCCACAAGAGTGGAAAAGCCCCCATGAAATATGCGGTTGGATCACTTACTGCAGGTGGTGAAAAATTCAGAGTGATACTCTACGTCAAGACCTCTGACGGGGTCAATTCAATCCAACAGCTTAAGGTCGAACGGGAGTAGAAATATCCATTCTGCCCACGATTACGCCTTGTCCTCCGCATTGGGTAATAACAACTTTGCGTCCGGCAAGGTTTTCTATCTCTACTGCGTCCTTAAGAAAAGTGTGGGAATGACCTCCTATGATAATGTCTATATCATTTGAATTTTGTGCCATTAGAATATCCGAAGGATGCTCCATTGAACCGCCTTGATGGCCGAAATGCGATAGGAGTATTACCAGATCACAGTTTTTCTTATGCTTGAGCCAGGCAGCCCATTTGTTGACTTCGGAAATTGCATCCAGACGTACGAGGCCTTCCAGATGGCTTTTGAGTACAACTCCTTCAAGATAAGATGTAGCTCCTACTATACCGATTTTCAGTCCCGCACGTCGAATAATTGTGTAAGGCTTGATATAATCCTTTAAAACCGAACCTGAGAAATCATAATTGCAGGTAACGGTGACAAATTCAGCAGATGAAAGACGTCTTGCAAGCTCTTCCTGTCCATTATCAAACTCATGATTGCCCAGAGTTGCAACATCATATCCGAGAGCATTCATAAGTTCAATCTCCAGGTCGCCTTTTGCCACGGTAAAATATGGTGTACCTTGATTGTAATCACCGGCATCAAGCAATAAAACATTGCGGCGGCCAGCCTTTTCCCTTACTGAATTAATGTACTGCAGGCGACGTTCAACGCCGCCTTTATCACGATCACGACCCACTCTAACCGGCTCTATCTGACTGTGGGTATCATTTGTGTGGAGAATTACAAGGTGCCTCGGTGAACAGGAAACTGCCATTACGGCTACCGCAATACATAAAAAGAGATATGTGATTCTATTCTGTCTCATCTTCGAGGCTCCTCCATATTTTTTACAATCACTCGGCCGTCATTTTTAAGAGAGATAGTTTCACCTCGTACTGTCATCTCCCTAATATAGTCCACAATAGCATCACGAATAAAAATACTCTCCAGATTATTGATGTTTCTGGCAAAATCGCCCACACTCAACCTGTCACCACCATCCATAAGGAAATTGATGGTGGCAAATCTATAATTCTTTTCCGGATCTATAGGTTCTCCTCCCACAGTAAGCGACTCGAGTTGGCGTCCGTCAAATACCACTTGCACATTGCTCAACGCCTCTACACGGCCACGTGACGCCATATTTCTGAGAAATTTATCCAAATCCGATCCCAAAATATCAAAGGTCACAAGATAATTGTCGAACGGAAAAATCGAAAATATGTCATAAACCCTCACTGCTCCCTTCGGAAGAGAGGTGCGGATACCTCCGAAGTTGGTCATAGCCACATCTACATTAGTACCCGTCTCCTTTTCGGCAATTGCACGGATTACATCCACCGCAAAATTGGAAAGAGGGCCTTCCGGAGTGCCTTTATCGTATTCATCTTCGGAATAGCCGATGATTTCCATCAAAGGAGCCACCATAGGTTCATATTTGCTAATTATTTTAGTAGCGGTAAAATCCTTTATATCGCCCCATGTTGCATCCATAGCGACTGTTGTCCAACTATACTTGAGCTGGGCATGCGCCGCTGTCATTACAAGCAATAGAAGTACGCTGACAAAAACTCTTCTTACATCCATTGTGCTAATTCTTTGTCTTAATCCATTTCCAAAGATCCTTGAAGGAGGCCTTTTTGCCGTAGGTAAGAATTCCCACCTTATATATCTTCGCCGAAATCACTGCCATAAAAATAAAGGTTGCAAACAGCAGAAGTATCGAAAGAGCAAGCTCCCAGAAGGGCACTACACCGAAAGGAATACGCGCCATCATCACCATCGGAGAGGTGAAGGGTACTATTGAAGCCCAGAAAGCGAGCTGGCCTGTAGGATTCTGGAAAGTAGGAATCATCAGGAAGAGGCCCAAAATAAGAGGAATGGTCACCGGCATTGAAAGTTGTGATGTATCCGCCTCATTGTCCACTGCGGCACCCACCGCCGCAAACATACCGGCATATAACAAATAACCCAGAACAAAATAGATTAAGAAGCAGATAAGCACATAGCCGAACCTAATCTCGGAAATGCCTTTAAGAATTGAACCCATACCTGCCACATCCGCTGACTCCATAGTTCCAACGATATCGCCACCCATCAGAAAACCTGCCACCGTGACGAGAACCAGAGTGAGCACCACCCATATCAGAAACTGCGTCAGGGCAACAAGGGCAATTCCTAAAATCTTACCGATCATCAACTCAACAGATTTAACGGATGAGACAATCACTTCGACTATGCGACCGCTCTTCTCCTCAATAACTCCTCTCATCACCATATTGCCAAACATAAAGATGAACATATAAATCAATAAGCTCATTATGTATGAGAGCGCCATATAGATCTCGGCGGACTCCTCTTTTTCACCCTCATCCGTAAGAGTCAGGGTTGTGATTTGCACATCGCTCTTCACCTCCGCAAGAATGCGGTCGAGATCTGTAATATTGTAGAGTGAAAGTTTCATTGCCTCCACTGCCTTGTTGACTTTACGCGAAATATCGCTCTTGATATCCACATTTAAAGGCTCTGTAGAGTAGGCCACTACTTGTACGTTGTTGCCGGAGTCGAGCTCGGATATTCCCACAAGCGCATAAACATCCAGATTATTGAAATCTTCCTTTAATTGCTCCAGGGTACTGCCCACAGGTGCAACGACATATTCTACGGTGGAACTGCTCTCGAGATAAGGGGCTACAATGCCCGAACCATCCTGTATCATCACCTTCTCCGTATCCTTGCCGCCCACCACCATCAACACGGTAGGCACTATGAAGAGAGCAGCCAGCAAAACCGGGGTGAGGATGGTTGTCAGGATAAATGATCTCTTCTTGACGCGTACCGAATATTCGCGTCCCAATATTATACCTATCTTATTAAAATTCATGGCTCCCTCCTATTTTTCGCTTACTAGTTTTATAAAAATGTCGTTCATTCGCGGTACAAGTTCCCTGTATGAAACGACATCTACACTGCTCAGCAATTCCGGAAGGATCTGCTGCGATCCGACTCCGTCGTTCACATCAAGCACCGCTCTCCTTAAGTGTTTGTATTCTTCGTCCAGAGAAATGGTGAAATATTTAGACCATGTGGCAAAAGGTTGAGAAGAGCGATAGAGCACCTCCACCTGATTGGAGCCATATTTCTCACGAATCTGCCCCGTAGGACCCGATACCACTAATTTAGCACGGTTGATAAGTGCAATATCGTCGCAGAGCTCCTCAACCGATTCCATATTATGGGTGGAAAGGATTATGGTAGCACCCTCATCTTTCATCCGGAGGATTTCGTTTCTGATGAGCTGTACATTGACCGGATCAAAACCTGAAAAGGGTTCGTCCAGGATCAGCAGAGAAGGTTTATGGAGCACTGTTGTAATGAACTGAACCTTCTGGGCCATGCCCTTGGAGAGTTCTTCAACCTTCTTGTCCCACCAACTGCGGATGCCGAATTTAACAAACCACTCTTTGAGTTCTTTCCTCGCATCCGCCATGGAGAGCCCTTTCAGACGGGCAAGATAGATTGCCTGCTCACCTACCTTCATCTTTTTGTAGAGACCGCGTTCCTCCGGCAAATAGCCGATTTCGCGCACCATTTCGTCGTTCATCAATCTGCCGTTATATATAACCTCACCATCTGTAGGGATGGTAATGCGGTTGATGATACGTATGAGAGTGGTCTTACCGGCCCCATTCGGGCCCAGCAGACCAAAAACACGCCCCTTTTGTGCCTCTATAGAGACATTGTCAAGCGCCTTGAAGTCACCGAAATTTTTGGTGACGGATCTGCATTCCAACATTTTTTACAGTTTTTTAACAAAAATCGTGTAAAGGTAAGCAAAATATCCGTCTGTTCTCAGTAATCAAGGTTATTTATGATATCGTGAAAGTTTTGAACCTCGGTCGGGAGTCAATACGTTGTTGCGTACAAGATCGGTAAAACTCCATTCCGATGTATCGGTGACACTGCGATAACGAAGGATGCCTTTTGCCGCATAAGTACCTACATAAGGGTGTGCCTCAAGCTCCTCTTTTGTCAATGACCAGAAATTAAGACGTGTTACGTGGCTGCTGTCGGCTTGTACGGAAAAAGCGAAACCGTCGTAACGTTCCCGGTCTATACCGTCAATCTCCATCAATTGCTGCGGATCAAAAAAACCGCCTAAACGCTCCCTGTACTCGATAATACGGCGAGCATAGTAGGGACCTATACCTCTTAGCGTGACTAAATCCGCACTGTCGGCAGTATTGAGTTCCAATTTAGGTATCTCGATGAATGGTTCAAGACGCTGGTAAAGAGTATCCGAGACTACATACATTCTGGCGAAGTCCTCCTTTCTGCGAAATGCTCCACCTTTGTTTCGGTAATTCAGGATAACCTCCGCCTGACGTTCCGATAGTCCTAGTCTAATGAGCTCTTCTAACGTGATTGTGTTGGGATCGAATGGAAATGACTCCGCTTTTCGCGGTGGCCGGCTTGACTTGCCATAACTCTTGGCAGGGGCTGAATAACCTCCAAAACGTGTTCTTCGACCATTATTTGTCCCATAATTGCTCCTTTCTACAATATTTCTTCGGGGATATGCTCCGGAAGAGGACTCCGTAGAGGATTGCGATATAGGTGTCACCAGTGAATCATCTCTCCTTAAGTGATACTCTGATACATCCGTAGCCTCTTCTAAATCCATTTGCGAAGTCGGTCTGTTGATCACTTTTTCAAAGAAAATCGCCGCCTGAAATCCAATAATCAGGAATATGAGCGCAATAACACCTGATGCAGCGCTCTTTTTCACCTTTTCTTTTCTCTTCATATCTACCTTGCTCATAAAAGTGTTTGTTAAAAAGTTGTCGGATGTCAGCCCTCCTGCTCCGGATTATTTGACGGATGCTGCGCAGAAACTACTATAACTATTTCACCTCTGGGCTCATGCGAGGTGAAATATTCCGCCAGCGATGCGAGAGTACCGCGATGAGTGGTATCGTATATTTTGGAAATCTCTCTCGAGACGCTTGCAGGACGCTCCGCTCCAAAAAACTCCGCAAACTGTGCCAGCGTTTTTGCCAAACGATAAGGCGATTCATAAAAAATCATAGTCCTGGTCTCCCCCTGAAGCGCCTTGAGGCGTGTCATACGCCCTTTCTTCTGTGGAAGAAATCCTTCAAAGACAAATCTGTCGCAGGGAAAACCCGAATTGACCAGTGCGGGGACAAATGCAGTGGCACCGGGGAGTGTTTCAACCTCTATGCCGGCCTCTACACAACTTCTAACCAAGAGAAAACCAGGGTCGGATATTCCCGGCGTACCTGCATCACTGATCAACGCAACTTGTATTCCGGAAAGAATCTTCTCTGTAACGGTAGCGACGGTCCTATGCTCGTTAAACTTGTGATGTGACTCCATCCTGGTGGAAATCCCATATTTGCGCAACAATATCGAACTTGTCCTGGTATCCTCCGCTAAAATAAGATCCACCTCCTTGAGAATTCTTATTGCTCTCAAAGTTATATCTTCAAGATTACCTATTGGCGTAGGGACTATGTAAAGTCTGGACATTTTTGATTACCTTTGTCTGGAGTTCCATGCAAAAGTAAGAAAAATGTTTATAGAAAGTGCAAAAAATCCGGGCTGGATTGAGGTCATATGCGGATCAATGTTTTCGGGTAAAACAGAGGAGTTGATTCGCCGTCTGAAGAGGGCAAAATTCGCCAATCAGAATGTTGAGATATTCAAACCCAAAATAGATGTCAGATATTCCGATGCAGAGGTGGTTTCGCATGACTCGAATACCATACTTTCTACCCCCGTCGATTCATCCAACAATATATTGCTCCTTACAGGCAATGTAGATGTGGTAGGCATTGACGAAGCGCAGTTTTTCGACCCTGGCATAGTGGAGGTTGTGCAGCAACTGGCCTCACAGGGCATAAGGGTGATAATAGCCGGACTTGATATGGATTATCTCGGAAAACCCTTCGGTCCGATGCCGGCTCTGATGGCAGTAGCCGAATATGTAACGAAAGTACACGCAATATGCGTCAGATGCGGCGACATTGCTCACCATTCACATCGTCTCTCCTCCAGCGACAAACTTGTAGAACTCGGTGAAAAAGATATTTACGAACCCATTTGCCGCCACTGCTTCAATAAACTGAAAAAAGCGGAAAAATAACCTGCACCCCGTACCCTGCAACTCGCACCACAAACTAAAATGGCAGCCAAATTGCTGCCATTTTAGTTTTTTACTCCCTTTCCACAGGTCGTTCACGCCTGCGAGGTCTTGCAATACTCAACGCCTTCTGGACATCTTCCATATTGCCTACGACAAGTTTCTCAAATGAACGCTGGCCCGTACCGGCGGGAATTAGGTGTCCGCAGATGACATTCTCCTTTAGACCTTCGAGGGTGTCCTGCTTGCCGCGTATTGCAGCATCACTCAATACCTTGGTAGTCTCCTGGAATGATGCGGCAGACATAAAGCTGTTGGTCCTCAAAGCAGCACGTGTAATACCCTGTAGCACCTGTTTTGAGGTAGCTGGCGTAGCATCGCGTGCAATGACCGGCTTCTTGTCCTGACGTTTGAGGATTGAATTCTCATCACGTAATTTACGAACAGTGACAATCTCACCTTTGTGCAGTTCGGTGGAATCTCCGGCATCGGTAACAACTTTCTTGTCGAAGATTTCGTCATTCTCCTCCATAAATTCCCACTTGTCAACAAGTTGTTCAGGAAGGAAACTGGTATCACCGGGCTCAACGATCTCAACTTTGCGCATCATCTGACGCACAATAATTTCGAAATGTTTATCGTTGATCTTTACGCCCTGCATACGGTAAACCTCTTGAATCTCATTTACGATATACTCCTGTACCTTTACCGGACCCTGTATTGCGAGGATATCGGAAGAAGATATTACTCCATCAGAAAGAGGTGTACCGGCCTTGACATGGTCATTGTCATTCACAAGAATCTGCTTGGAAAGGGGTACCAGATAGACCTTCTTCTCCCCGTTCTTGGGTGTAATAATAACCTCTTTGTTGCCTCGTTTGATCTTGCCGAGTGAAACCTCACCGTCGATCTCGGACACAGTAGCAGGATTGGAAGGATTTCTGGCCTCGAAAAGTTCTGTAACGCGGGGAAGACCGCCTGTGATGTCACCGGATTTACCGATTGCCCTAGGAATTTTGTGTATAATATCTCCGGCAACAATCTTCTGCTTATTCTCCACCATGATGTGGGCATTTACAGGAAGGTTGTATGTCTGGATTACATTTTCATTTTCGTCAACAATCTTAACACATGGAGTCTTGGACTTGTCACGAGACTCGATTACAACTCTCTCGATATGTCCTGAAGTTTCGTCCCTTTCTTCACGGTAGGTAACACCGTTGATGAGATGCTCATAAACGGCAGTACCGGTATATTCGGAAATGTTGAGGGAATTGTATGCGTCCCAACTGCAAATCCTATCTCCTTTGACTACAAGATCACCGGGGGCTTTGAAGAGTTCGGCACCGTAAGGAATAGTGTACTGTGAGAGGTTAATGCCTGTGGTATCATGCACAATCTTCATTTCCGTAGCACGGCTTACCACAATAGTACGCTCACCCTTACCGTCAACTTTGGTAATGGTCCTAAGGTCGTCAAATTCGAGTTTTCCTTCATACTTGGAGATGATTTCACTTTCGGAAGTGATATTGCCCGCAGTACCACCGACATGGAATGTACGGAGGGTAAGCTGTGTACCGGGCTCACCGATGGACTGTGCCGCAATAACGCCCACAACCTCTCCTTTTTCCACCATGCGGCCGGTTGCGAGGTTGCGACCATAACACTTGGCACAAACACCCTTCCGTGATTCACAGGTAAGCACTGAACGAATCTCAACACTTTCGATAGGAAGAGTATCGATCAGATCGGCAATCTCTTCGGTAATTTCTTCACCTGCCGAAAGAATTTTCTCAGCGGTAAGAGGGTTGTAAATATCATGTACGGAAGTACGACCAAGAATTCTCTCATTGAGAGTCTCCACAATTTCGTCCTTATTTTTGATTGCGGTGGCGATCAGACCTCTGAGCGTACCGCAATCTTCCTCATTGATAATGACATCGTGGGAAACGTCTACAAGACGGCGCGTCAGATAACCTGCGTCGGCTGTCTTGAGTGCGGTATCCGCAAGACCTTTACGGGCACCGTGGGTGGAAATAAAGTACTCGAGAACAGAAAGACCTTCCTTGAAGTTGGCGAGAATCGGGTTTTCAATGATCTCCGCACTTGTGGAACCGGACTTCTGCGGCTTGGCCATAAGACCACGCATACCGCAAAGCTGACGAATCTGCTCCTTAGAACCGCGGGCACCGGAGTCGAGCATCATAAATACGGGGTTGAATCCTTGATTGTCTTTGCGAATCTGTTCCTCAACGATTCGGGTCAGATTGTTGTTGGTCTTAGTCCAAACGTCAATAATCTGATTGTAACGCTCATTGTTGGTGAGAAGGCCCATATTGAAGCTGGCCTGTATGCTCTCCACCTCTTCATAACCTGCATCCACAAGACGATGTTTCTCTTCGGGTACGATAACATCACCGAGATTAAATGAGAGACCTCCCTGGAATGCCATTTTGTAACCGAGATCCTTGATGTCGTCAAGGAACTGTGCCGTGCGGGCAACATCCGATGTCTTGAGCACCTTTCCGATAATATCACGGAGTGATTTTTTCTTGAGGAGTTCATTGATATAGCCTACCTCAGCCGGAACAAGCTGATTGAAGAGAATCTTGCCCACAGTGGTGTCTACCATATGATATCCCTTCTCAGGATGTGCACGATCTATAGGAAGGCGCACCTTCACCTTGGACTGGAGTTCAACTATTTTTTCGTTATAAGCGATAATAGCCTCTTCAGGACCATAGAATTTCATACCCTCACCCTTTGCACCCACTCTCTCCTTAGTGATATAGTAGAGCCCGAGCACCATATCCTGTGAAGGAACGGTTATAGGGGCGCCATTTGCCGGATTGAGAATATTGTGCGAACCGAGCATCAGGAGCTGTGCTTCGAGGATTGCAGCATTTCCGAGAGGAAGATGGACAGCCATTTGGTCACCGTCGAAGTCCGCATTGAAGGCGGTACATGCAAGCGGATGAAGTTGGATGGCCTTACCTTCAATCATCTTTGGCTGGAATGCTTGGATACCGAGACGGTGAAGGGTAGGTGCACGGTTGAGGAGCACGGGATGACCCTTCATGACATTTTCCAGGATTTCCCATATTTCAGCGTCTTTCCTGTCAACAAGTTTTCTTGCGGACTTTACGGTCTTTACCTTGCCTCTCTCAATAAGCTTTCGAATGATAAATGGTTTGTAAAGCTCCGCTGCCATAAGTTTTGGCAGGCCACACTCATGCATTTTTAGCTCGGGACCTACGACAATAACTGAACGTGCAGAATAGTCGACGCGCTTACCAAGGAGGTTCTGGCGGAACCGGCCCTGCTTACCTTTGAGACTATCCGAGAGTGATTTAAGGGTCCTGTTAGCCTCTGTCTTTACTGCATTTGATTTACGTGAGTTGTCGAATAGGGAGTCAACAGCCTCCTGAAGCATACGTTTCTCGTTGCGGAGAATTACCTCCGGAGCTTTGATCTCTATGAGTCTCTTTAGACGGTTGTTACGTATAATCACCCTACGGTAAAGGTCGTTGATATCGGACGTAGCGAAACGGCCTCCGTCGAGGGGAACAAGGGGACGGAGATCGGGGGGAATAACGGGGATAACTTTCATTATCATCCACTCCGGCTTATTCATATCCTTGGATTCGCGGAATGCTTCAATAACGCTCAAACGTTTCAGAGCCTCTGCTTTACGCTGCTGAGAACCTTCTGTCTCAGCCTTGCTGCGCAAATCATAAGAGATTGCATCAAGGTCAATCCTTTTGAGGAGTTCATATACAGCCTCCGCTCCCATTCCGGCAATAAACTTATTGGGATCATCGTCAGGGAGTTGCTGGTTCTCCTTGGGAAGTTGATCAAGAACTTGATAGTATTCCTCCTCAGAAATAAGGTCACACTGGTTATAACCCAGTATACTTGTAGCAGCTCCAGCATTGACAATCACATATTTTTCATAATAAAGGATTGACTCAAGTTTCTTTGAAGGAATGCCGAGCAGGTAACCTATTTTGTTGGGCGTTGAACGGAAATACCATATATGAGCCACCGGAACTGTCAGTTCTATATGTCCCATACGCTCCCTGCGCACCTTTTTCTCAGTAACCTCAACACCGCAACGATCGCATGTGATGCCACGGTAACGTATCCTCTTGTACTTGCCGCAATGGCACTCGAAATCTTTGGAAGGACCGAAAATCCTTTCGCAGAAGAGACCATCCCTTTCCGGCTTGTATGTGCGGTAATTGACGGTTTCCGGCTTGAGAACCTCTCCTGAAGACCTTGCAAGAATCTCCTCGGGGGAGGCCAGGCCGATGGTAATCCTATTGAAATTTGACTTAACCTTTACGTCTTTGTTGTGATATGACATAGTTATATAGTTTTCTAACAAACGGTGATTTAATCTAACATTACATTCAGACCTAAGCCGCGAAGCTCATGTAAGAGCACATTGAGAGACTCGGGAATGCCTGGTATCGGCATGGGATCGCCTTTTACTATGGCTTCATATGCCTTTGAACGTCCGTTGACGTCATCTGACTTGATGGTCAGAATCTCCTGAAGGATGTTCGCAGCTCCAAATGCCTCGAGTGCCCAGACCTCCATCTCTCCGAATCTCTGGCCTCCAAACTGTGCTTTACCTCCGAGAGGCTGCTGTGTTATGAGAGAGTATGGACCGATGGAACGGGCATGCATCTTATCGTCAACCATGTGGCCTAACTTAATCATATAGATGACACCCACCGTTGCCGGCTGGTCAAACAATTCGCCGGTGCCGCCGTCGCGCAGATAGGTCCTGCCATATCTCGGAAGACCCGCCTGATCCGTATATTTTGTTATATCTTCAAGAGTTGCACCATCAAAGATGGGTGTACTGAACTTCAATCCGAGCTCCTTACCGGCCCAGCCGAGTACGGTCTCATAAATTTGACCGAGGTTCATACGCGAAGGCACACCGAGAGGGTTGAGCACTATATCAACGGAAGTACCATCCTCAAGGAAAGGCATATCTTCGTCGCGAACTACTTTGGCAACGATACCTTTATTGCCGTGACGACCGGCCATCTTGTCTCCCACTCTGATTTTCCTCTTCTTGGCAACATAGACCTTTGCGATCTTCATGATGCCCGTAGGAAGCTCGTCACCAATGGTAAGGTTATAATCCACACGCTTGAATTCGGCATCCAACTCTTTGGAGGCGAGGAGATAGTTGTTTATGAGTTTCTTGATCTGCTCGTTGGTCTTCTTATCGGAAGTCCACTTAACAGGATTGATATTGTTGTAATCAATTATATCAAGTGCGGTACGGTTAAATTTCTCACCTTTACCTATGATACTTGTACCATAGAGGTCGTTCAGACCGGAGCATTTCTTGTCGGAAACGAGGGTCCAGAGCTTGTCGATGAAGAGTTTTTTAAGCTCTGCTCCGCGCTTCTCGAAGCTATCTTTTGCTTTCTGAATCCTATCCTTGAGCGCCTGCTTGCCCTGACGGGAATTGTCCTTGGTTACGCGCTCATAGAGTCGTTTATCTATGATGGTACCTGAGAGTGAAGGTGATGCCTTGAGGGATGCATCCTTCACATCGCCCGCCTTGTCACCGAAGATGGCCCTAAGAAGTTTCTCTTCAGGTGAAGGATCACTCTCTCCCTTGGGGGTGATTTTTCCAATGAGAATATCGCCAGGTTCCACACTGGCACCGATACGGATGATACCATTCTCATCCAGTTCTTTGGTAGCTTCCTCACTTACATTGGGAATATCGGCTGTAAGTTCTTCGGGACCGCGCTTGGTCTCGCGTACCTCCATCAAATATTCATCCACGTGTATGGAGGTAAAAATATCCTCTCTTATAATCTTCTCCGAAATCACGATTGCATCCTCGAAGTTGTAACCTTTCCATGGCATAAAGGCCACTTTAAGGTTACGTCCAAGAGCAAGCTCTCCATTCTGGGTGGCATAGCCCTCTGTAAGGATCTGTCCTGCAACAACCTTGTCCCCCTTCCTTACAACCGGAGTAAGGTGTATTGAGGTACTTTGGTTGGTTTTGCGATACTGAGGGAGTTTATAAACTGTTACATCGGGACTGAAACTTACAAACTTCTCTGCCTCCGACTGCTCGTACTTTATATGAATTTCACGTGCATCTACGTATACCACCTCTCCTACCCCTTCGGATACAATCTGGGTCCTTGAGTCCCTAACTACTGCGGCCTCAAGTCCCGTTCCCACTATGGGAGCCTCAGGCTTGATAATTGGCACCGCCTGCCTCATCATATTGGATCCCATAAGCGCACGGTTGGCGTCATCGTGCTCAAGGAAAGGAATCAATGAAGCGGCTATTGATGCTATCTGGTTGGGAGCCACGTCCATAAGGTGTACATGATCTTTGGTTACAACCGGGTAATCAGCCTCCTTACGACATTTGATGCGCTCATCAAGAATGACACCATCATCGGAAATTGTCACATTTGCCTGTGCCACCATCTTGTACTCCTCTTCCTCTGCGCTCATATAAACAAAACCATCGTCACTCATATCCACAACCCCATCCTTAACCTTACGGTAAGGAGTCTCAATGAACCCGAGGTCATTGATCTTAGCATAAACGCAAAGAGATGAAATCAGACCGATGTTCGGTCCCTCGGGGGTCTCAATGGGACAGAGACGTCCATAGTGAGTATAATGCACGTCACGAACCTCGAAACCGGCCCTGTCTCTTGAAAGACCACCGGGTCCCAATGCCGAAAGACGACGTTTGTGAGTCATTTCTGCGAGTGGGTTGGTCTGGTCCATGAACTGTGAGAGTTGGCTTGTGCCAAAGAATGTGCTGATGACTGACGAGAGTGTCTTAGCATTGATGAGTTCCATCGGAGTAAAAACTTCGTTGTCCCTAACATTCATCCTCTCACGAATAGTACGTGCCATTCGTGACAGACCTACACTGAACTGATTGGCGAGTTGCTCACCTACAGTCCTGATACGTCTGTTGCTAAGGTGGTCGATATCATCCACCGTCGCTTTGGAATTGATCAGTTGTACGAGATATCTGATAATCTCGATTATGTCAGTCTTGGTGAGAACTCGTACATCAGTAGAAGTGTCAAGATTGAGTTTACGGTTTAGTCTGTAACGGCCCACTTCACCAAGATCATATCTCTTGTCAGAGAAGAACAGTTTATCAATTACGTCACGTGCAGTGGACTCATCAGGCGGTTCCGAATTACGTAACTGTCTATATGTATAGTATATTGCTTCAACTTCGTTGTTGCACTGGTCTTTTTGGAGCGTATTGTGTATTATGGCGAATTCTTCCGCGTCTTCGCCATCGGCGTGAATGAGAATGGTGTTTGCTCCGGATTCCAGAATATCCTCGATATGTGATTCCTCGAGGATTACTTCACGGTCAACTATAGTCTTGTTGCGCTCTATGTATACAACCTCTCCTGTGTCTTCATCTACGAAGTCTTCATTCCAGGTTTTGAGAACTCTTGCCGCGAGTTTGGAGCCAATATGCTTCTCAAGGTTTTCTTTTGTGACCTCGATCTCGTTTGCGAGGCCGAATATGTCAAGAATATCCTTGTCGCTCTCATAACCGATTGCCCTAAGAAGGGTGGTTACGGGCAATTTCTTTTTACGGTCGATGTATGCATACATCACATTGTTGATGTCCGTTGCAAACTCGATCCAGGATCCCTTAAATGGAATTATACGGGCGGAATAGAGTTTGGTTCCGTTGGCGTGGAGGCTTTGTCCGAAGAATACGCCGGGAGAACGATGCAACTGGGAAACCACAATTCTTTCGGAACCGTTAATTATGAATGTGCCTCTGGGTGTCATGTAGGGGATATCACCAAGATAGACATCCTGAATGACGGTCTCAAAATCCTCATGCTCCTTGTCATTGCAGGATAGTTTGAGTTTGGCCTTCAACGGAACCTTGTACGTCAAACCCATTTCGAGACACTCTTCGATGGAGTAACGTGAAGGATCCACGAAATAGTCTATGAACTCCAGAGTGAAATTGTTGCGTGTATCTTCGATCGGGAATATCTCCTGAAATACTTTGAAAAGACCCTCATCGCGACGACTGTCAGCAGTTGTATCCAGCTGAAAGAAATCACGGAAAGATTTCAACTGAACCTCCAGAAAATCGGGATAGTCGAGAAGGGTCTTAGAAGTTGCGAACGAAATACGCTGATTACTAGATATTTGCGGCATTACTTAAAGGTTGATGAAAAAAATCTTAAAAAATGACAAAAAGGTTTAGAGCCCTCATCGGCTCTAAACCCGGATTTCTTAGTCCCTATATCGGGAGGGGAGTGTTTTATTTAACTTCAACTTCTCCGCCTGCCTCTTCAAGAGCAGCTTTAACCTGTTCAGCTTCTGCCTTTGACACTTTCTCCCTGATCTTGGCGTTAGGTGCCTGATCTACGAGATCTTTGGACTCTTTCAAACCGAGACCGGTGATCTCCTTGACAGCTTTAACCATCTGGAGTTTTGCCTGACCGGCTGATATGAGGATTACGTCAAATTCAGTCTGCTCAGCTTCTGCTGCGCTGGCACCGCCTTCGCTAGCTGCTACTACGACTGCAGCAGCTGCAGGTTCGATACCGTACTCTTCTTTAAGAATATTTGCAAGTTCTTGAACCTCTTTTACGGTAAGATTAACCAATTCTTCCGCAAGAGTTTTGATGTCTGCCATGATTGTTTATTGATTTTAATTATATAATTATTACTATTTAAACTATTACTCGGTAACTTCTTTCTTTGCTTCCTGCAGAGCGGAAACAATCCGTCTGATAGGCGACTGGAGAAGACCGATAATCTCACCGATAAGTTCATCGTGAGACTTGATATTTACAAGAGTAGCAAGGTGGTTTGCACCGACATATGCACACTCCTGGAGATATGCGCTCTTAAGCTCCAGTTTGCCGAGTCTGGCTCCGAATTCCTTGATAATTTTGGCGGGAGCACTGGGAACTGCAGTAAACATAATAGCCGTTGAGCCTTTTAGAGTAGGATATAGAGTCTTGATTTCTTCGTTGTTGATGCCTTGGCCTTCAGCGACCAAACCTTCGATAGCCCTCTGGAGGAGAGTGTTCTTTACAACGATGAGCTTGACCTCCTTTTCAAAGCAAGCACGGCGGAGATTTGATGTATTCTCTGCATTGAGACCGGAAATGTCTGCAAGGTAGAAATTAGGGTTCTCCGCTATCTGTGCTGCTATGGTTTCAATAATCTGAGCTTTTTCTTCTTTTCTCATAACATTCGAATATTTTATTCAACAGCACTTATTGTCTTGCTATCTACACTAATGCCTGGACTCATAGTGGATGAGAGATAAATACTTCTCACATACGTACCTTTGAGAGCCTGCGGTTTGAGTTTGATGATGGTGTTGAGCATTTCAACGGCATTCTCCGCAAGTTGCTGAGTGTCAAATGACACCTTGCCAATAGCTGCGTGTACGATACCCTGTTTGTCAACTTTAAAATCAATCTTACCTGCTTTCACTTCCTGAACTGCCTTGCCGACATCCATTGTAACGGTTCCTGACTTGGGATTCGGCATTAAGCCGCGGGGACCCAAAATACGACCGATCGCACCAATTTTTGCCATGACAGAGGGAGTACAGATAATGACATCAACGTCAGTCCAACCACCTTTGATCTTTTCAATATAATCATCAAGACCAACGAAGTCTGCACCTGCTTCCTGAGCTTCAGCCTCTTTGTCAGGTGTACACAGAACCAATACGCGAGTTACCTTACCAGTACCATGAGGAAGAGTCACGACGCCGCGGACCATCTGGTTCGCCTTACGAGGATCAACACCCAAACGGACTGCCAATTCAACCGAAGCATCGAACTTGGTGTAGGAAATCTCCTTTACCAGAGCACATGCCTCAAGTAGCTTGTACTGTCTGCCTGAGTCAACTTTGGCAACTGATGCCTTCTGATTTTTTGTCAATTTACTCATAGCGTTGTGATTTTATTGTACATCGGCAGGAAATTCACCTTCAACACTGATACCCATACTGCGAGCAGTACCGGCTACCATATTCATTGCTGATTTCTCGGTGAATGCATTAAGATCCGGCATTTTTTCCCTGGCAATCTCACGTATCTGATTCCAGGTAATGGCGGCAACCTTTTTCCTGTTGGGTTCGGCAGATCCGGTCTGTACTTTTGCAGCCTCTTTTACGAGGACAGCTACAGGGGGCTGCTTTACAACGAAAGAAAAAGACTTGTCACTGTAAACGGTAATTACCACAGGTAATACCTTGCCGGCTTTGTCTTGAGTGCGGGCATTAAACTGCTTGCAGAAGT